>Ga0209172_10000308_pt1 | contig 139533 bp, 129 predicted proteins | sample LarsenN4metaG_FD_184113 | JGI IMG/M metagenome (GOLD analysis project Ga0209172, IMG submission 184113) | Hot spring sediment bacterial and archeal communities from British Columbia, Canada, to study Microbial Dark Matter (Phase II) - Larsen... ...
GTAGACCTCACGGCGGTGCCCGATCTTCAGGATGAGGACCATCAGGGCGTGATCTTCCACGTGGTAGATCATTCGATAGTCCCCGACACGCAGCCGCAAAAGCCCTTCCTCTCCGCTCAGCGCCTTTACTCCCCGCGGGCGGGGGCTGTGGGTCAGGGAGTCGATCCGTGGCTTGAGGCGACGCTGCACCTCTGGGGCGAGAGCTCGGAAGTCGCGCTCTGCCCTTGGAGCGAAGACGATACGGTAGGCAGGGGCTTTCAACTAAAGCCCCAGGTCCGCTTTGATCTTCTCCCAGGGGATCGTGCCCTTTTCCCTGGCCTCCGCCAGCGCGGCGCGGGCATCGTCCAGGTCCACGCGGTCCTCCAAGGCCTCGAGCAGAGCCAGGTCTTGTACGGGGACGAGCGCTGCCACGTCCTTTCCCCGACGGTGAAGGATGAGGCGCTCCCTCCCGTAAGCGACCCGGTTCAGGGTCGAGGAGAAGTCTTTTCTGGCCTGCCCGGCGGATATGCGAGCCATGGAGGTACCCCTTTTTTCGATACGTACATTATGTACCTTACGTCACTATTGCTTCTAAGTCAAGTCCACGGTCTTTTCGTGGCCGGTCCGGCATCCGATTGTCAGGCTGGAACGCTGCCGACCGGATCCCGGCGGTGCCGTGGGATCGGTGAACGCGCGGGATTTCCAGCGGATTCCCGGGCTCCGTGTCCAGATCCGGGGAACTGAGCATGTGAGACAGTCCACAAGGACAGAGTCAATGGCGATCTTCCGCGCTCTGGGACGGGCAGACGCAGCGCTTCCCTGGCGTTCCCCGCTGTATCGGGATTCGTTCTTCCTGATGGCGGCGAATGTCGCGAACGCAACCTTCGGCTTCCTGTTCTGGACGGCGGCTGCCCGGCTGTACACTGCGCAGGAGGTCGGTTTCGCGGCGGCGGTCATCTCGGCGGTCGGCCTGCTGGCCATGCTCGCCGTCCTGGGGCTGGACTACGCGCTGGTCCGGTTCCTCCCCCAAAGCCCGGCGCCGCAGGGCGTCATCAGTTCGTCGCTGACGATCGCCTCTGCCGGGGCGCTGGCGCTCGCGGTGGTGTTCATCGCGGGCCTGGGGGTGTGGTCGCCCGCGCTGCTCCCGGTCCGCGCGAGCCCCGCGCTCGCCGGCAGCGTGACCGCCGCGGTGGTCCTGACGGCGGCCTCGGGGCTTCTGGCCTCCACGTATCTGAGCCGCAGGCGGGCCGGCTTCGTGCTGGCCCAGGCTGCGGTCTTCGGGACCGGCAAGGTGGCAGCCGCCGTCCTCTTCGCGGCTCTCGGGCTCCACGCGGTCGGGCTGGTGGGCGCGTGGGTGGTCGGCCTGGGCGCGCTGGCGGCCGCCGGCCTGCTCTTCTTCCTGCCCCAGGCGCTCGGCGGGGAGTACCGGTTCCATCCGGTGGTGGTCCGGGACGTCGTCAACGAGATGGCGCATTTCGCGTTCTCCAACTACGTCTCCGCGGTGCTGTGGAGCGCGCCTGCGCTGCTGCTGCCGGTCCTCATCACGAACCTGTCGGGGCCCGAGACGAACGCGTACTTCTACATCGCCAGCAGCGTCGGCGGCCTGCTCGTGATGATCCCGACGGCGATTGCGATGTCCCTGTTTGCGCATGGATCCCATGATGCGACGGACCTGGTCCGGCGGGCCGTCGAGGCAGGAAAGGTCTCGCTGGCGCTGCTGGCGCCCGCGCTTATGGGGGTCGTGTTGGTCGGCGGGAAGGTGCTGTTGATCTTTGGGCAGGCCTACTCCGACGAAGGGACGCATCTGCTGTGGGTGCTGGCTCTGAGCACGCTGCCCCTCACCGTGAACTTTCTCTACTTCAGCGTGCGGCGAGTGCAGCAGCGCATGGGCGGGGTGGTCGCGAGCACGCTGTGGATCCTGCTCGTGACCCTGGGGCTCAGCGTGCTCCTGCTGCCGCGGGTGGGCCTCGTGGGCGCGGGGATCGCCTGGTTCGTCGCCCAGGCGTCGGTCGCCGCGCTGCTCCTCGGACGCTTTGCCCTCAATCGCTGACCGGGGTCTTCACGGGAGCAGGTCGCTGATCTTGAGGGATGCGGCCGGCGCCGCCAGAGGAGCGATCGTCCCGCCGACGGAGAGACGCAGCACGGTCCGATAGGTCGATCCCTGGGGATCCCGGTAGACTTCCAGCACGCGGTCCACCAGGTTGACAATCCAGTACTCCGGAATCTGCGCACGGGCGTACATCTCCTGCTTGCGCGACCGGTCGAAGTCCAGCGTGGTGTCGGCGATCTCGACCACCAGCGCAGCCGTCGACGGATGACGGGCACGGTAGTCGTCCAGCGATCCCGGCACGACGGCGATGTCCGGTTCTGGTTCGGATTGGTCTCCCAGGGCGAGGGGGAGTTGCGCCCGAACGTCATGGCCCTCGCGGAAGACGGTCTCCATGGCTCGCTGCAGGCGGCGGAGCGTCGTGGCGTGAGCGGCGCTCTGGGGTGTCATCTCGACGATCTCTCCCTGGATCAGCTGGATGCGGGCTTCCGGGTGGAAGGCGCCGGCGGCGACCAGCCGGTCGTACTCGTCTCGGGTCCACAGTTTGGCGCGCACGCTCATGGCTTCCGGTAGATTCTAGCATATCCCCTGCGCGCGGCGCTTCCAGGTGGCGACATCCAGGTCGGCACCCGGGCGGCATGATCCGCTGAGAGGTCTCGCGTGACCGAGAACGTGGTGGGCCGGGCGGTCTTCCTCGACAGAGATGGCGTACTGAACCGGGCGCCGGTCCGTCAGGGCCGCCCCCTGTCAGTGCGGGGGCCTGAGGAGGTGGAGGTGCTCCCGGGCGTGCCCGAGGCCTGCGCCAGGCTCCGCGAGGGCGGCTATGCGCTCATCGTGGTGACCAACCAGCCTGATGTGGCGCGCGGTCGGGTGAGCCGGGAGGCCGTCGAGGCCGTGCACGCGTTCCTCCGCGCCCGGCTGCCGCTGGATGACGTGCGGGTCTGCTACCACGACGATGCGGACGGGTGCGACTGCCGCAAGCCGAGGCCCGGGATGCTGCTCGCGGCCGCCGCGCAGTGGGGCATCGATCTCGGGCGCAGCTACATGGTGGGGGACCGGTGGCGCGATATCGAGGCCGGGCGACGTGCCGGGTGTACGACGGTGTTCATCGATCGCGGGTATGATGAGCCGCGCCCTGCGGATGCGGATTTCGACACGGACTCCCTGTTGAGCGCTGCGGAGTGGATCCTCTCGGCGGCGAGGGTGGGACGCTGACAGCCGGCCTGGTCGCGCTGATCGCAACCGCCCTCGTCTGCCTCCCCTCCTTGCCGGCACCGGCGGCGGACGGGGCCGGCCTCTCGTATGTGCCGCTCGACCACTGGTCCTATCGGGTGTTCGAGCGGCTGGCCTCGCTGGGGCTCGTCCCGCTGGAGGCGATCGCGGCGAGACCGATCACCAGGGAGGACGCGCGGCGGCTCGTGGAGGCGGCGGCGCGCCGGCTCGCGGATGCGCCCCCTGCACTCGTGCGTCTGGTGGGGACCGATCTGGAGCAGTTGCGGCGTGAGTTCGCCGCGGATCCCACGGCCGAGGTGCGTCTTGGGGGGATCGCCGGGCTATTGGGATCCGGCTCCGGGTTCGTCCCACCGCCTTCGGTGGGGACTCCCGCGGTGACGATCACGACCGCACGGGACGGGGTTGTCGTCAGCGGCCGGCTGGCCGCGGACAGCCCGGCGGGCGTTCCCCGGTCAGAGATCTACGGCTCGTTCCGCCTGGGATCGGTCGAGGTGCAGATCGGCCGGGCTTCGCTGTTCTGGGGTCCCAGCCGCCGTAGCGGCCTGCTGCTTTCGGATGCCGCCGGGACGCTTCCGGTGCTCCGGCTGACGGCGCAGTGGCCGCGGGTCCGGCTGACGAAGACTGTCGCCGCGCTGGAGCGATTTGGAGGATCGCCGGCCGGCGACGTCGTCTTGTTCGCGACGCGACTGGATTACGGTGTCAGTCCTGTCTTCCGGCTGGGGTTCAGCGAAGCGGTGATCACGCCATGGGGCGGGCCGCTGACCTTCTATCACCTGCTGCAGCCCATCCCGGTGCTGTCGGGGATCATCGCGTCCTACGACCTTCACGACGCCCTCGGGCAGAGCCGGAACATGTCGGTGGCGGTGGACGTCGACTGGATCCCCCTTCCTGGTGTCCGGCTCTATGGAGTAGGGTACATCGACGACGCGGCCGAGCGCATCGCCGAGCGGCGGGCGAGGATCGGCCTCCTGGGCGGGGTCTACCTGGCGGACCCCTTTAGGACCGGACGCACGAGCTTCCGGCTCGAGTACTCGGCCGTCACCAACGGGACGTACGGCTACGGTTCCGGCCTGGAGCATGCCTACGGGGGACGAAGCCTGGGCCACTGGCTCGGTCCGGACGGAGATGACGTCTACCTTGAACTGACGCACCGACTGAATCCGGCCACAGACCTGTTGGTCTCCTACTCCTCCAGCCGTCATGGAGAGGGACGGATCGGCCAGCCGTCGCCTCCGCCGGAGGATTGGTTTTTGTCCGGGGTCGTCGAGCACCGTCAGACCCTCGGCCTCCAGCTGCAGAAGAGATCCGGTCCGTCTGTGGAGGCGAAGTATCGGGTGGAACTCTCCCGCGTCGCCAACCGCGGCAACCGGCCGGGCGAGGACGCCTGGGAGGGTCTGCTCGGTGTCGAGTTTGCGTACCGGTGGCTCTCCGCGCCGGCCGCCCCGCCGGTTGCGGGACAGCCCGGACCGCGGCGGTCCCTTGCGGCGCCTCCGACCTCCGTGGACCTGCGAAGCTGGTCGGCCGCGACGACATCCCGGGGGCCGCTCGCCGGTCCTCCGTCGCGCAGGGGATACGCGGGTCTGACGTTTCGCCATCCGATTGGGGGGCCGGTGCTGACCCTCGATTATGACGGCGCCGAGGGGGAGGCGTTCTGGTCGGTCGATGCGCACTACCCGCTCGCGCGGTTCCGCGATGGCACCGTCTGGGTCTCCGCGGGGTGGGGCGGGCTGAACAGCGGCGCCGTCGCCGCCTCCGGCCCCCGGCTGGGCGCGGCGTTCGACTACCGGCTCGCATTCGGGGACCGGACGACGCCGCTCTACGTCACCGGGGCGCTCTCCTCACCACTCCTGCGGGGGATCTGGGCGCCGCGCGAGGGCGGGGCGCCCTTCTACCTGTGGACGTACCACGCCGGTGTGGGATGGCGCGCGGGTCGCTTCAACGTGGAGGCGGGCTACCGGGGCGCGGTGGCCGAGCGGCGGGTGGGAACCCCCGACCTCACAGTGCTGCGCTGGGACGGCTACTATGTGTCGCTGCTGTACGGGAGTCGATAGGCGCGACTCTGCGCGTACACTGGGGCTGTGACAGGGTCATCCGGAACAGATTGCGTTCTACCCTTGGTGGCATATCGATGACTCATGGTGCTCCGTAACCTGCTGAGGAGGAAGGTCCGGACGACCCTCACCGTCGCCGCCGTGGCCTTGAGCATCGGCGCGACGGTGGCGCTGCTGGGCATCAGCACCGGGCTCGTGCGGCAGGTGGCCGCGGTGGTATCGGAATCGGGCAGCGAGCTGACCGTCGTGCAGCGCATCCCGAAGGGGCTCACGTTCGGCTACGTCGGCACGCTGCCCGAGCCGATGGTCGGGGAGCTGGCGGCGACGGAGGGCGTCGCCCGGGTCAGCCCGGTACTGTTCATCCCCGGGGCGCTGACGCGCGACGTCGTCTTCCTCGTCTACGGGGTCGAGCCCGGCGGGCTCGAGATGCGCCGGGCCAGGCTGCTCACCGGCCGCACGCTCCGCGACGGCGACGGGCCGGCCGTCATCCTGGGGACCCGGGCGGCGCAGGGGATGGGGAAGGGCGTCGGAGACAACCTGGAGCTGGCCGGCAGGACGCTGCCGATCGTCGGCATCTACCGGACGGGCGTCAACCTGGAAGACGGCGGGGCGATGATGGGCCTGCGGGGCGCGCAGGAGATCTTCGGAGCGCAGGGACGGGTCTCGCTCATCAAGGTGAAAGCGGCCGATCCCATCCGGGTCCAGGCGCTGCGCGGGGCCATCGAGCGGCGTTACCCCGAGGCCTCTGCTCTGACGTCCGAGGAGTTCGCCGCAGACCGGCTGAACCTGGAGGCCGCCGTGCAGGCGGGGTGGGCCGTCTCCCTCATCGCCATCCTGCTGAGCGTCTTCGCTGTCGCCAACACCGTGGCCATGAGCGTCCTCGAGCGCGCCCGGGAGATCGGGATCCTCCAGGCCGTCGGGTGGGGTCGCGGCCGGATCGTCGCGCTGTTCCTCGGTGAGTCGCTGGTCCTCAGCGCCGTCGGAGGAGTGGTCGGGCTGGGGCTCGGGCTGGGGGCGCTGCGCCTGTTGAGCGAGACCTACCTGACCCTGCCGCTTCCCGCCGCGGTCACCCCCACGCTCCTCGGGGGAGCGCTTGCGCTTGCCCTCGCTGTGGGAGCGCTCGGCGGTTGTCTGCCGTCGTGGCGCGCCGCGCGGCTCGATCCCGTGCAGGCGATCCGCCAGCTCTGATGGCCGCTCCACCTGCCTGACCGGTGCCGGTTCTGATGCCGCACCCTATTGTCATTCTCCGCCGGGTCAGCAAGGTCTATCCCCGCGGGGTCGTCGCCCTCCGGGAGGTGGACCTCGAGATCGGCCGCGGCGAGTTCGTGGCGATCGTGGGGCCCTCGGGCAGCGGGAAGTCCACGCTGCTGCATCTGGTGGGCGGGCTGGATAGGCCGTCCTCGGGCGAGATCCGGGTCGGCGGGATGGCCCTCAATGGGCAGAAAAACCTCACGCTGTTCAGGCGGCGGACGGTCGGCTTCGTCTTCCAGTCGCACCACCTGATCCCGGTGCTGACGGCCCTGGAGAACGTCGAGCTGCCGATGGTCGCGCTGCGGATGCCGCAGGACGTCCGGCGCCGGCGGGCCGCCCACCTGCTGGCCCGCGTCGGATTGGCCCACCGGATGACGCATCTCCCCGGCGACCTGTCCGGCGGGGAGAGCCAGCGCGTCGCCGTGGCCCGGGCCCTGGCCAACGACCCCGCGCTGCTCCTGGCCGACGAGCCCACCGGCGAGCTGGACAGCGAGAGCGGCCGGGCGGTCGTCGGTCTGCTTGAAGAGCTGAATCGGGAAGGACGCACAGTGGTGATCGTCACGCACAACCTTCAGGTCGCGGAGGCCGCAACCCGGGAAGTCACGTTGCGCGACGGGTCTGTGGTAGGCGATCGCAGGAAGGTGGCGTTCCGTGCGTAGACTCAGGCGGATGGTCGTGTCGCTCGCCGTGCTCGTCTTCGTCACCCTCTTCCCTGTGCGCGTGCAGACCCGGAGCGATCCCGCGCCGCCGTCCTTCGAGGAGATCATCTACAACCTGAAGGCGACCAACACCGGGCTGGATTCCTTCGAGGCGGAGCAGGTCATCGAGGTCCGGCTGTGGCTGCTGCGCTTCCGCGTGCTCACCACGGTGTACGCGGCCCGGCCGGGGCGCTACCGCATCGTCGTGCGCGAGGCCCCGCGGTTCCTGCGCCCGCTGGGCAGCGTCTTCCAGCACCTGGGGGCCCCCGACGACCTGCTCACGCTCTACACTCCCGAGGTGATCGCGTACACCGACGACGGCGAACGGCGGCTGCTGCGCGTCGCGGTCGTCACGGGGCACCGGCCGGCGAACCCCCCGGCGGGCGAGATGGTGGTCGATCCGGTGCGCTGGCTCGTGGAGCAGCTGCGGCTGCGCTACGACTGGGGCGACGTCTTCGCGGAGTACGAGTACGGCCAGGTCGAGGGTTACTGGCTGCCGCTGCGCGTGCCGGTGCGCGTCCCCCGCTACGGGATCGAGGCGGTGGCCGCCTTCCGGAACTACCGTCTCAACGTGCCCATCCCGGACGCGGTCTTCTCGTCTAGCGCCCGCTGAGTGCGAGGAGCTCGATCCGGTCGTCGTGCAGGGTCAGCCGCTGGATGCGCAGGTCCAGCGGGTATCGCGAGAGATCCAGGACGGGGTTGACCTTCAGGAGTTCCTTCTCGATCGTCGATTCCGGAACGCTCCCGCCGGCGACGGTCATCGCCGTCACCGCGACCCGCACCACCCGTCCCTGCTCCACGAGAAATCTGCCGCGCGCCTCGGTCGGGTAGAGCCGGCCGTCCCGCCGCACCGTCGCCGTGATCGTGAACTCGCCGGCGTGGAAGCGCACGCGGGGGTCGAGGATCGTCGAGGACAGTCTGGCCAGGGCCTGCGCCATCGCCGCGGCCGTGCTCCTGGCCACCAGCGTCGCGCTCCCGGCCCGGCGCACGCGGACCTGCGGCGGCGCAAGCGCCGCGGCCTCCAGCTCCAGATCCCGGGCCTGCAGCAGGAACTCTCCCGGAATGCCGCGCAGATACACGGGCCGGCCGCTGACGGTCAGGCCCTCGACCAGCAGGGCGTCGCCCCGCAGGCGTGCGCCCTCCACGGCGACCTCGAACGCCGAGGGCGGGTCGAAGTAGCGGAGCAGGGCCGCGCGGATGAGCTGACTGGCGGCGTCATCGGACAGGGGCTGGGCGGCGGCTCCCGCCGCGGCCAGCAGCGCGATGGGGAGAGCGGCGATCCAGGCGAAGGTGCGAGTCATGGGTGATCTCAGTGTTCCCCACACTCCAGGCCGAGGCCTGGCAACGAGGTGGATGATGGCGCGACCGGTGGGCGCAGTTGCCCTCGCAGTCTTTCTCCTCACGCTGTGGGTCTCCCCTGCGGCGGGGCAGTACACCGCCACGGGAGCGAAGAGCGGGATCCTCGGCGTGTACCTGTCGGCCGGCAGGATCCTGAGCATCGCTCCCCGGACCGCCCTGACGCTCGGGGGGACCTACTCGGAGACCCTCGGCACCGAGCCCCTGATCTCGCTGGTCCTGACCCATCCGCTGCCTCGGGGGTGGAACGCCACGCTCACCGCCTCCTCCGGCGGAATCGGGGGCGACTACCGGGTGGATCGGCTCCCGGAGGTCAGCGTCACCCGGGGGGACCGGGTGCCCGGCAGCAGCCTCTCCTACAGCGTCGAGCTGGGCGCGGGCAACTACACCGTCCGGCCGAACGGCCTGACCGGGTATCGCCTCCACGCGGCGGCTCAGCTCAGCACACCTGCGTATCCTCTGGGACGCCTGGCCAGCGCGTCCGCCGCGATCGGCTACCGGCAGTACGCCTACGCCGCCGCCGCCCACGGCGCCGGCTGGGGCACGGCCGGCCTTACGATCACGCCGCTGCCTCTCGTCTCGATGACCCTGTCCTACCTGCGGCAGATTCCCGGCGGCTCGAGCCCGCTGCTCTTCGACGCGATGGGAGAAGAGAGCACGCTGACCGGCGGCATCGCGCTGCGGCCGCTCCCGGCGCTCACGCTCAGCCACAGCCAGGCCTACAGCTACCTCAGCAGAACGATCGTCGACCGCGTGTACGGGCTGTCCGTGGCCGTGCCGGGAGGCCCTGTGATCTCGGTGAGCTGGGACGAGGTCGACCAGACCGCCTCGCTCTCCTTCCGCTGGTAAGGCCCGGGGCTGAACGTAGTACGGCATGCTGCCCATCCACACCGATGCGTTGCTGAACACGAACGCGCTGTGGCGTTTTCACGCCCTGGCGGAGGAATACGGTTTGTCCGCTTGCGACGCTGCGTACCTGGAGTTAACGCAGCGCCGGGAGCTGGGGCTCGCCACATTTGACCGGCGACTGATCAAGGCCGCGCGGCGGGCCGGCATCACGATCGTATCCTCGTAAGGATGTCTTCCGCGATCTGCGCCACCGCCCCGCCAGCGCCCATGCGCTCCCGGCCCGTCTCGCCCCGCCAGCGCCGCTCCTCGGGGTCGCGCAGCAGATGCACGACGGCGCGCGCGGCGTCCTCCCAGTCGAGGGCAGCGACCAGGGCGTGGCCCAGCAGCCGCTGCTGCAGGGCCAGGAACCGCGACGTGAACTGAGCCGCGCCATCGACGGGGAACGCCACGACCGGCTTCCCCAGGCCGGCCGCCTGCTCGTTTGCCGTCCCCGCCAGACCCACCGTCACCGTGGCCGCGGCGAGCGCCGCCCCGAACTCGCGGGTCAGCAGCACCGCGGTGTGCCCGGAGCGCAGGAACTCCCCGTCCACTTCCCATCCCCTCGTCGCCGCCGCCCGCACCACGTCCACGACCGGCAGCGCCCGCGGCAGCGCCGCCACGAAGACGCCGCCTTCCTCGGCGCTGACCTGCCGGGCGACCTTCAACAGCAGCAGGAGGTTGGCGAGGGCGTCCCGCCGGCTGCCGGGGAGCAGGAGGATGACCCGCGCCTCTGAGGGGATGGGCAGGCCGCCCCCGGGTTCGGGGATGGTGTCCATGAGCGGGTTTCCGGCGTAGCGCCCGGGAAGCCCGCCGCGGGCCAGGGCCTGCGCGGTGGGTTCGTCGCGCGTCCAGATCACGGCGGCGCGGCGCATCAGCCGCTGCTCCAGCCAGCGGTAGGGCTCGTTGCGGACGGATTTCGCCGTGGCGATGAAGACCAGCGGCGCCGCCGCGGCGGAGGCCATCCACAGGCAGTACACGTCTCCGATGGCCGCGACCCGCCCGTGCCGTCCGCGTTCTTTCGCCAGCGCCGCGCGCTGTGCGCGCCAGTGCGTGAGGAGGCCCTCGCGCAGGTCCCCGCGCAGGTCGCGCCCCGACCCCCTCAGGCTGAACCCGCCCGAAGGGAACGCCCGGCGCGGTTCCAGCAGGGGGATCGCCCCGGCCGTCTCCAGGTACTCGTCGCCGGTGCCCACCAGCGGGCAGGCCCGCACGGCCAGGCCGGAGGCGGCGAGCCGGCGGGCCAGCAGCGCCCCGACGGCGTCCTCACCGTGGCCGTTCGAGACGATCAGCACCGAGCGATGAGAAGGCATCTCTACTCAACAAGAGAGGGACGCCGCGGGCGCGGGGCGAACCAGATGACTCGCCGGGACCCTCAGCATTCGAGGCGTCTATGGACTCTTTCGACGTCGACGGTTCATCGCCGCAATGGTTCGCCGTTCACACGAAGTCGCGTGAGGAAACGCGCGCCGCCCGGTTCCTCGATCTCAAGGGCATCACCACGTTCCTGCCCCGCCTGCTGGTGGCCCACCGCCACGGGTCCCGCCGCTGGCAGGCCGCGGAACCGCTGTTCCCGGGATACCTGTTCGCCAGATTCCTGCCCGAACCCGGCGTCTTTTCCGCCGTCTGCTGGACGCCGGGGGTGAAGCACGTGCTGTGGAGCAACACGGGACCGGCGCCGGTGCCCGACGACGTCGTCATGTACCTGCAGGCCCGGGCGGGCGCGAGCGGCGTGATCGTCCGCGGGCCGCGGTTCCGCCCCGGGATGCGCGTGCGCGTCCGCGCCGGTCCGCTGGAGCACCTGGAGGGGATCATCGACCGCCCCGTCTCCGGCCGCCAGCGGGTCCGCGTGCTGCTCGAGCTGCTGCGCACCGTGGTGCCGGTCGAGGTAGACATCGACGACCTGGAAGAGATCTGAGCGCCTCATGCCCCGGCGTCCGCCACGAGCAGGAGGTGGCGGATCGGATCGCGATACCGGCCGAGCCACTTCGGCGGGAGTTCCTCCGTGTGGATGATCCGCAGCCGGTCATCGCCGACGAGCGCCCGCCACTGCTCGGGCCGCAGCTGTCCCCAGGCCGTGGCCACGCCGTGCCCCCGGTTCAAGATCCAGTCGGTCCAGAGCACCGCCAGTCGCTCCAGCATCGAGCGGTAGGTGTCCTCCAGGATCACGACCCGCCGGGCCACGCGGCGGGCCTCGCGCAGCGTCTGACGCGGATCGGCGCTGTGGTGGAGGACAAAGGCGAGCAGGGCGACGTCGAAGGTCCGCGGCTCGAAGGGGAGCGTTCTGCCGTCGTACAGGCGCAGCGGCAGAGGCGAGCGGTTGTGATCCACCACGTCGACGAGCGTCATGCGACTTCCTCGCGCCCGCCCGAGCGCCGCGGCGAGCAGGCCGCTGCCGGCGCCGATGTCCAGGACGCTGGAGGCCGGAGGGATCCACGCCGCGATCCACGACACCAGGCGCGCTTCCCGGGCCGCGACGGCGGGCGCGCTCATCTTCCGCCGGCCCGCCGGCGCGCGGAGAAGACTCCCTCGTAGTACGCCTCCCACAGCAGGTAGTTGTAGCACTCGCTGCACACCCACAGCCGCTCCTCCCGCTCGGCCCAGGGCAGGAGGCGGCGGATCAGGGGGCCGACCAGCCCCGCCCGGTACACGAGCCACTTCAGGGGGAGCACTGCGGGGTGGATCTCCAGGAAGAACCCCAGCCCCGCGCGCCGGTGGTGCTTGTGCCAGAAGTACACCGCGCCCTCCCCGGCCTGGCGCAGTTTCTCCCGGGTCCGCTCCAGCGTCTCGACGTCGTAGTGGTAGCCGATCGCCTGCGCGTCGTAGAAGAAGCGCACCCCGTGGGCGTGCAGGCGCAGGCCCAGTTCGATGTCTTCCCACCCATAGCCGGGGAACGACTCGTCGAAGCCGCCGACCGCCCACAGGTCCTCCGCGCGGATGCTGAGGTTGCGCGTGATGACGTGGTACGGGGAGAGGTTGGTCCTGCGGCGGGGAGTGAGGTCGGGGAGGAGTTCTTTGGTCTTCATGAACGGGCTCGTCTTCGCCTCCGGGTGGACGAGGGTCCGGCCCTGGACCCCCAGGCGTCCCGGGTGGGCCTCGTGGTGCCCGACGTGGCGGGACAGCAAGTCGGGTCTGGCGATGATGTCCGAGTCCAGATAGAACAGGATGCGTCCCGCGGCCAGGCGCGACCCGGCGTTGCGCGCGGCGGCCCGGCCGCGGTTGGGCTGCCACTGGTAGCGGATCTCCACGGGCGCACGGAGCGCGCCCACCATCGCGCCGGTGCCATCGGTCGAGCCGTCGTCGAGCACGATGACCTCATACCGCCGGGCAGGGAAGTCCTGGGCGAAGACGGCGTCAAGGGTGCGGCGCAGCCCCTCGCGGTTGTTGTAGGTGGGCACGATGACGCTGAGCTCAGGCATCACGTTGTGGAGCGGTCGTGACAACTGCAATGAGCATCCACATGCCGGCACCCAGGTGAACCGAGATCAGAGTGCCGTCGAAGACCTGATGAACAAGCATCCCGGCCAGTGCCGCGAGGACGGCGGTGCGCAGGATGCGATTCTCCGGTCCGGCCGCCTCGCCTCGCCATTGGAAACCCAGACGCAGCGCCTGCGCCAGGATGGCCAGGAAGATGCCCAGGCCAAGCACCCCGCCCTCGGCGCCAATATTCACAAACATGTTGTGTGCGTTGGGCCGGTCTTCCGGCGAATGGGGATCACCTGGAAGCCGGTATCGTTGGTAGAGCAGCGAGAAGGTGTTCATTCCCGTGCCGATGATGGGGTGATCGCGCCAGACCGCCACGCCGGCACGCAGGAGATAGATCCGGTTCTGATTTACCGACGGGCTCAGGATGGTCAGCGCCCGTGCGACCAGAGCCCTCCGCTCTTCACCGGCGGCCATCGCTCCGCCCAGCGTGATGACAATGGTGAAGACTCCTACGATCGCTGCGACCCGACGGCCACCAAGCGCCATGAACAGGGCCAGACCGGCGACGGCCCCGAGCCATGCGCCTCGGGTGTATGAGAAGAGCAGGGAAGCTGCGCCCATGACGGCGGCGGAGGCGGCGACAAGTCGGAGCCGACTGCGATCAGCCGCGGCCAGGCCAAGACCAAGCAATGTTGTAGCAATCATCGTCGTGCCGACCGCATTCTGGCCCAGCGCGGGAGTAGCGGCGGGAAGGCCCGACTGCAGGTGGCGGACCGTCGCCCAGAGTGCGGCGAGCATACCACCGACTACCCAGGTCCAGAGCAATGGCCGCACAACCTCCTGGTCGTTGCGAAGCATCCGGCTCAACGGCCCGAAGGAAAGGTAGATTGTGAGCGCGGCCAGGCCCGTGGAGGCCACCGCCACGGCGCGAAACTCCGACATGTATGCCGAGAGAAGGAAGGCTCCGATGAAGAGTCCGATGAGCAGGTCGAGGTCGGTCCGGGACCAGGGGAGGCGGCGGGAGGTGACGCCGTCGACGATCACGGCGAGCAAGACGAGTGCCAACCCGATCGTCGCGTACCCGGCGGAGAATAGCAACACCGTGACGAGGATGCTGCCACGGTACAGGCTGGCACGCCAGCGGGGCAGGTCGGGCCGGTCAAGCCTGTGCCGCATGCCGACGCAGCTCCGCCCGCAGGGTCCTGAGGTAGTGGCGGTTCAGGACACCCCGGAGCAGGACGTAAGCCAGGCCGTGCAGGCCGGAGGAGGAGAGCCGGCGGGTCACCGCCGCCACGTTGCGGGTCGTCAGCCGGCCGCAGCCGGATTGGAGCCAGAACAGGACGGTGTGCAGGCCCGTGGCCTGGATGAGCATCCGGGTCTCCAGGGTAGGATGCTTGTCGAAGAAGTAGACGGCGCTGCGGGCTCGCTCCTCCTCCTTCCGCAGCAGCGCAGTCAGGGGCGCGTCGTCCCGGGGCTGTACGTGGAAGCCGACCGCGTCGCGGCAGAACACCCGGCGAACCCCGAGGCGCCGCAGCCGCATGCCCAGCTCGAAGTCCTCCCAGCCGTAGGTGCTGAAGCGCTCGTCGAACATCCCGGCGCGCTCCAGCGTGTGCTTCTCCAGGCAGGCGTTCGCCGTGTCCAGATAGGCCGGCGAGAAGACGAAGGGCGGGATCCGGGCCAGGCGCGCCGTGCGCGCGTCGGGCACCATCACGACCGGCCCGCGGGAGAGCGTGCCCGGACCGAACCGGCGCTGGACGGCGAGGTGGCGGGACAGGAAATCCCTCCGCACGACGACGTCGCTGTCGATGAACACGACCAGCGGGCCGCGCGATCGGGCGATGCCGGCGTTCCGCGCGGCGCTCCGCCCCCGGTTGGTCGGCAGGCGGACGACGACGGTGTGGTCGGCTTCGCCCAGGACGCGTGCGGTGTGATCGGTGGAGCCGTCGTCCACCACGATGATCTCGTAGGCGGAGGGGTCCAGGGTCTGTTCCCGGATCGCCCGCAGGCATTCGCGCAGGAGGTCCGCCTGGTTGTAGGTCGGGATGACGACCGAGAGGTCCGTCATGTCTCCACGAGCTGCAGCCCGGCCAGGTGCGCGTACGTCCCGCCCCGGGCCATGAGGTCATCGTGGCGGCCGTCCTCGACGATGCGCCCTCCGTCCAGCACGAGGATGCGGTCGGCTTTGCGCACCGTGGACAGGCGGTGCGCGATGATGAAGGTGGTCCGCCCCTCCGTCAGACGGTCCAGCGCCTCCTGGATGAGCCGCTCCGACTGCGCATCGAGCGCGGAGGTCGCTTCGTCCAGGATGATGATCCGCGGGCTGCTCAGCACGGCCCGGGCGATGGCCAGCCGCTGGCGCTGGCCGCCCGAGAGCTGGTAGCCGTCCTCGCCCAGCACGGTGTCGTAGCCTTGGGGGAGGGCGGCGATGAACTCCTCGGCGTTGGCCACGCGGGCGGCCTCCACGACCTCGGTGTCCGTCGCGTCAGGCCGCGCATAGGCGATGTTGTCCCGCACCGTGCCCTGGAACAGCACGGTGTCCTGCGGGACGAGCCCGATCTGCCGGCGCAGGGACCGCAGGGTGACGCGCCGGATGTCGATGCCGTCCACCTCGACCGCGCCCTCAGTGGGGTCGTAGAATCGCGGGATGAGATGAATCAGCGTGGTCTTGCCGGCCCCGCTTGGCCCGACGATCGCCACGCGCTGCCCCGGCGGCACCTCGAGATCGACGCCCCGCAGCACCCAGGCCTCGCCGTCGTACGCGAAGGCCACCCCGCGGAAGCGGATCGCTCCCCGGATGGTCGGCAGCGCCGCCGCGGCCGGGCTGTCGTGCACGCCCTCGGGCACGGCGAGGATCTCCAGCACGCGCTCCAGCGCGCCGACGCCCTGCCGGAAGGAGGCGTACTGGCGGGACAGGACGACCGCGGGCTCGACGGCCAGCCCGGCATAGACCAGGAAGGAGACAAGGCCGCCCGCGGTGATCGTCCCGCCGGCCACCAGCCGGCCGCCCAGCCAGAGCACGGCCACCAGACCCACCGCGGTGAGGAGGCTGACCAGGGGCACCTGCGCGGCGATCAGCTGGCTGATGCGGAGGTTCTCCGAGAACGTCCGCTCGTTCTCGCCCCGGAAGCGCGAGATCTCGTGGTCTTCGCGGGCGAAGGCGCGGATGACCCGCGCGCCGCTGGTGGCCTGGCGCAGCAGGACGGCGAGCCGTGCGGCCTGGGCCTGCGCCCGATGGGAGACCTGCTGGATCTCACGACCGAACAGGCGCGCCGCCCCCAGCAGCACCGGGATCACGGCGAAGGTGAAGAGCGCCAGCGGCCACTGCAGCACAAAGAGCATGACCACGATGCCGACCAGGAAGAGGGCGATGCCGACCATGTCGAACAGCCCGACGATCAACGTGGTCTGCACCACCTGGGTGTCCTGCAGGCTGCGCGACATCAGCTCGCCGCTCGTCCACGTGCCGAAGCGCGCGACCGACCAGCGCTGGATGCGCTCGAACACCGACTGCCGGAGGTCGGCGATGACGCGATGGCCGAGGAAGAAGGCGAAGAAGATCTGGCCGTACAGAAAGAGGCTGCGCAGCGCGAACGCGGCCAGGATGATCAGGGCCGCGGAGTCCAGCACCGAGAGGCTCTTGGTCTGGACGATGCGATCGATGGTGAGACCCACGTAACGCGGCACGGCCAGCTGCGCCGCCGTGGCCGCGGCCATGCAGACCAGCCCGGCGGCCACCGAGGGCCAGTACGGGAGGACGAGGCGGAGGATCCTGCTCACGCCGGGGCCTGCGCGGCGGCCAGCCGGAGCGCCGACTCGGCGATGGCCCGGGCCGCTCCTCCTGGGCCGCCGAACGTTGCCAGCAATCCCGTCCGTATCGCCATTCGACGTCCCCGATCGGCCAACAACTCTGCCAGTCGCTTCGCCAGATCCTCCGGGGCAAACCTGCCGATCCATTCCGGGACGAGGGGGCGGCCGGCCCGCGCGTTGGGAAGGGCCACGAACGAAGTCCGCCGGAGCCGACGCTCAAGCATGACGTGTTTGAGACTCGCGCCGAGGCCCGGCACCCGCAGCAGCCATTCGGCCGCTCCCTCGACGGGCGCCAGGCGGAGCATCTCCAGGTCCACGACCACGGCGAAGGGCACCGCCAGGTACGCCAGCTCCAGGGTGTTGGTGCCCGGGATCGTGACCGCCAGGTCGCTGGAACGCAGCGCCGACGCGGCGTCCCCGGTCACCCATGTCACCGCGAGGCGGGGCCACTCTCGCGCCACGCGCCGCTGGACCGTGGACAGCACATCACCGGAGAGGAACTCGGAGACGATCACCTGCACCTTCACGGCCGGCATCTGGGCCGCGAGCCGGTCGGCGACAGTCATGAAGTAGGGAGCGATGAAGGCGAAGAGGCGGTCGCGACTGCCGGGGAGGACGCTCAACGTAGGAGCGGTCTCCGCCGCCGGCGGAGGGGCCGCCCGCCCGATCATGTCGGCGCGCGGGTCCCCCGTCGGCACGATCTTCTCCGTCGGCACGCCCTGTTCCACCAGCGCCGTGGCGACGGCCGGCGAGGCGGCGAAGATCCGGGCGAACCCGCGGTGGCGCCGCGCGATGAGGGTCGTCTCCGCCAGGGCGCAGGCCGGCACGCGCAGCCGGCGCGCCAGCCGCCGCGAGAACCAGAGGTCCCCGCCCAGATGCAGCACCACGCTCTGTCCCGCATGGGTGAGGCGGCGCAGGCCCAGGGCGATCCGTACGGCCTCAGAGACGTCAACGACGCGGTCGAAGAGTCCCCAGCCGCGAACGACCTGAGCCTCGCGGCCGGTGGCAAACTGTGAGGGCGTGAGAACCATCGTCAGCGCCGTCCCGTCTCCCGCTGCGGTCCGGGCCGCGCGCGCGATGGGCATCACCCAGCCCCGCAGTTCGCCGGGACCGTTGCCTGCCAGAATCAGTTCAGACACCGGGGTCGCCACGGTTGGTCCGCGCCGCCGGAGGGGGGACTGGCCGTCGGGCCGAAGCACAAGGTTCGGCCCTCATGCGACATCTGTTCCCTGCCACCGGACCCTCCTCCCTCCGTCGTGGCCTCCTCGCCGGTGCCGTCCTGCTTCTGCTGTTCTTCTTGCCGTCCCCGGCGTCGGCACAGACTCCCGAAGCCGTCCGGGTCGAAGCGGAGACCATCGTCTACGACCAGGCGACGCAGCGGCTGGAAGCCGCGGGCAACGTGCGGTTTCGCTACAAGGGTATCACCCTCTTCGCGGGCGAGGTGATCTTCGACCTTGCTGCGGAGCACCTCACGGCGCGCGGCCGGGTCAGGCTGATCGACGCCCAGGGGCGGGAGATGCGTGGCGAGGCGCTGAGCTACGATTTGCGGCTCGGGCTCCTGGACATCGAGCGCGCGCAGGCGATCATCGACCGCATGTACGTGAGCAGCGAACGCATCCAGGGGACGGCGCAGCGCATCGTGGCCCAGGGGGCCACGGCGACGACATGCGACCCCGCCCGCCCCGCCTACCGCATCACGGCGAAGGAGATCGAACTGATCCCGGGCGACCACCTGACGGCCCGGCAGGCCTCGGTGTGGCTCGGCTCGGTGCGGCTGCTGACCCTGCCGGCGCTGAGAATGTCCATGCGCAGCGGGGAGGAAACGGCCCGCAGCCTCCCCCGGGCCGGGTACAGCTCCGCCGAGGGGGTCTGGGTCGACTACCTCTACTATTACGATGCGGGGTCTCTCCGGGGCGGGTTGTACACCAAGTATGCGTCCAGGGTGGGGCTCATCCCGCGGAACTTCCTCCGCTACGAGACTCCGGCCATGGTCGCGGAACTCACCATCGGCCGCAACCAGGACGTCAACTCGCGCGTCTACGAACAGGCCGAAGTCACGACCGGGGTGCCGCCGCGTCGCCTGGGCGCCTCCGCGGTCCGTCTCGGCGGGTCATTTGGCACGGGCTGGTTCCGCGAGCCGTCGGCCGCTGTGGAGACCACGCGCAGCTTCGCCCAGGTCGATCTGTCCGTGCCGTCTGCCACGCTGGGCGCCCGGGCCACGCTGACGGGCACGATGACCTACCGCTACGCCTGGTACGGCACCGGCGCCGCCATGGGCATCGTCACCGGCAATACCTCGCTCACCTACCGGCTGAGCGAGCGAACGTCGTTCGTCCTCTCCTACCGGGTCCTCGAGGTGGCCTCCGGCGCCACGCCGTTCCAGTTCGACACCATCCCGGCCGACGATCTCGTCAACGAAGCCACCGCGTTGCTCACGCGGTCGGGCTTCCGCCTCGGCCCGCTCGCGACCACGGTCTTCGGCGGCGTGTCCTACGACTTCCGCACGACCTCCCCCTCGCTCGTGGCGGGGTTCTCAGGGCGGGACGATCCGCGCCTCGCCCTCACCCTGAGCGGCAGCTACAACCTCAAGTCGAGCGAGTTCAAGGTCACCCTCGACGCGGGCGCGCAGGTCGGCCTGGGATCGCGGGTGACGGTGTACACCGTGTACAACACCCGCACCGGGTCCTTTGAGGAGTTCGACTACGGCCTCACCGCCCGCCTGTGCGATTGCTTCCAGGTTGTGCTCAAGTACCGGCAGGCCCGGAAGGAGTTCTGGCTGGAGGTCGGCCTGGCGCCGAATCCCACGATGCGCTTCCCCGGCGGCAATGCGCCATGATATGGCTCGACCCCGGGCCGGATGGGCGCGGAGAGGGGTTCCCGGTGACCGCGGGTAAGTTCCGAGTATGACCGCTCGGACCGTCAATCCCGCGATGTTCCGCGAGTACGACATCCGCGGGGTGGTCGGTCGCGACCTTACGCCCGACGTGGCGGAGACGATCGCCCGGGCCTATGCGGCGTATCTCGCCCGCGAGGACGCTCCGGAGGACGGGCAGCCTGTCCAGGTCATCGTGGGAGGCGACAACCGTGACAGCTCCCCGGCGATGCGCGAGGCCGTCATCCGCGGGCTGACCCGAAGCGGCTGCGACGTCATCGACATCGGCACGGTGATCACCCCGGTCTTCTACTTTGCGCGCGTGCACTACGGCCTCGACGGCGGGGTCATGATCACGGCCAGCCACAACCCGCCGGAGTTCAACGGGTTCAAGCTCGCCCACGGCTACGCCACGATCTACGGCGACGAGATCCAACAGATCCGCCGCCTGGCCGAGGCCGGCCGGTTCCCCGTGGGCCGCGGCCGCCTGCGGGGTGATGACGTGGTCCCCGCCTACCGGGCGATGCTCAGGGAGAAGATCCGCCTCGGTCCGCGCCGCCTGCGGGTCGTCGTCGACTGCGGGAACGGGACGGCCAGCCTCATCGCCCCCGACGTGCTCGAAGAGCTGGGGGCGGAGGTCATCCGCCTGTACTGCGACTCCGACCCCCGGTTTCCCCACCATCATCCCGACCCCGTGCAGCCGGACAATCTCACAGACCTCATCGCCACGGTCCGGCGCGAGCGGGCGGACCTGGGAATCGGTCTCGACGGGGACGGCGACCGCCTCGGCGTGGTGGACGACCAGGGGCAGATCATCTGGGGCGACACGCTGATGATCCTGTACTGGCGGGAGATTCTCCCCGCCCACCCGGGGACGGCCGGTATCGTCGAGGTGAAGTGCTCCCAGGCCCTGTACGAGGAGATCGCACGCCTGGGCGGCCGGCCCCTCTACTACCGGACCGGCCATTCCCTGATCAAGGCGAAGATGAAGGAGCTCGGGGCGGTCTTTACCGGGGAGATGTCGGGGCACATGTTCTTTGCGGACGAGTACTACGGCTACGACGACGCGGTGTACGCCGCGGCCAGGCTGCTGCGCATCCTGTCGCACGCCGACCGGCCGCTGTCCGCGCTGCTGGCCGACGTCCCGCGGTACTTCTCCACGCCCGAGATCCGCGTGGACTGCCCCGACGAGGCGAAGTTCGCCGTGGTGCAGAGGATCGTGGACGAATTCAAGCGGACGCACTCTGTCATCGACATCGATGGGGCGCGGGTCCTCTTCCCGGGCGGCTGGGGGCTCGTCCGCGCCAGCAACACCCAGCCCGTGCTCGTGCTCAGGGCGGAGGGGAAGACGCCGGACGACCTCGTCCGCATCAAGACCGCGCTGGAACGCGCCCTGCGCGCCCACCCGGCCGTGGGTCCGATCCGTTGGTAACCAAGGGACCGGCCGTCTTGGGCACGAACGGTGGAGAGTCGTGAAACTCAGCGTGATCGGTGCCGGATACGTCGGGCTCGTCACCGCGGCCTGTTTCGCCGACCGCGGCCATCAGGTCATCGGCGTCGACGCCCTCGACGACAAGGTGCGGGGTCTCAACCGGGGCGAGGTGCCGATCTACGAGCCGGGTCTGGAAGACCTCATCCGCCGCAATCTCCAGGCCGGCCGCCTGACCTTCACCGCGGACACCGCGCAGGCGGTGCGCGACAGCGAGATCGTCTTCATCTGCGTGGGGACTCCGTCGCGCTCCGACGGCGAAGCGGACCTGACCGCCGTGGCCACCGCCGCCGAGCAGGTCGCGGAGGCGCTCCCCGGCTACCGCCTGATCGTGGAGAAGAGCACGGTTCCGGTGCGGACCGGGGAGCGGGTCAGGCAGGTCATCCAGCTGGTCACGCGCGGCGCGGTGGAGTTCGACGTGGCCTGCAACCCCGAGTTCCTCCGCGAAGGCTCCGCGGTCGAGGACTTCCTGCATCCGGACCGCATCGTGCTGGGCGTCGAGACGGAGCGCGCGGAGCGCCTGCTCCGGGAGCTGTACCGGGGCTTCGACTGCCCGCTCCTGGTGACCGACCTGTCCACGGCGGAACTCATCAAGCACGCCTCCAACGCCTTCCTGGCGCTGAAGATCTCCTACATCAACGCCGTCGCCAACCTCTGCGACCGGGTGGGCGCCGACGTCGAGGTCGTCGCGGACGGGATGGGTTATGATCGCCGGATCGGCCGGGCGTTCCTGGACGCGGGGGTCGGCTACGGCGGGTCCTGCTTCCCGAAGGATCTCGCCGCGTTCATCAAGATCGCGGACGAGGTCGGCTACGACTTCGGACTGCTCCGCGAGGTGCAGAAGGTCAACGCCGAACAACGCGACCTCGTCATCAGACGTCTCCAGCAGGCCGTCTGGGTGCTCTCGGGACGCGTCGTTGCCCTCCTGGGGGCGTCCTTCAAGCCCAACACGGACGACGTGCGGGATTCGCCCGCCGTGGAGATCGGCCGCCGGCTGGTCCGGGAAGGCGCGACCGTGCGCGTGTACGATCCCGCTGCGCTGCGGAACTTCCTCCAGGAGGTGCCGGAGGCGCGGCCCTGCCGGGATGCCTACGACGCCGCCTCCGGCGCGGACGCGCTGGTCGTGCTCACGGCGTGGGACGAGTTCCGCGCGTTGGACCTGGCCCGCCTCCGCTCCGCCCTCCGCCGCCCCGTGGTCATCGACGGCCGGAACGTCTTCGATCCGCCCACGATGCGCGCGCAGGGATTCCTCTACCATGGGATCGGTCGATGAGGGTGCTCGTCGCCGGCGGCGCCGGGTTCATCGGCTCGCATCTGTGCGCCCGGCTGCTCGCGGACGGGTTCGACGTGACCTGCCTGGACAATCTGCTCACCGGGCGCGCCGAGAACGTGGCGCACCTCCGCGGCTCCCGGTTCGCCTTCGTCGAACGCGACATCGCCGAACCGCTTCCGCCGGTGACGGTGGACTACGTGCTGCACCTGGCCAGCCCGGCCAGCCCCCGGGCGTATCAGACGCATCCGATCGAGGCCCTCCGCGCTGGAGCGCAGGGGACGTTCCACCTGCTCGACCTGGCCCGCGCGGCCGGGGCGCGGTTCATCCTGGCCTCGACCTCGGAAGTGTACGGCGATCCCCTGGAGCACCCGCAGCGCGAAGAGTACTGGGGCAACGTGAACCCGATCGGGCCGCGCAGCGTCTATGACGAGGCCAAGCGCTTCGCCGAAGCCGTGACGATGGCCTATCACCGGCACTACGGCCTGAACACGGGCATCGGCCGCATCTTCAACACCTACGGGCCCAACATGGCGCCCGACGACGGCCGGGCCGTGCCGACGTTCATCGTCCAGGCCCTGCGGGGGAAACCGCTCAGCGTCCACGGCAGTGGCAGCCAGACCCGCAGCCTCTGCTACGTCAGCGATCTCGTGGACGGGCTGGTGCGCCTGATGCGCTCCGAGGTGCACGAGCCGGTGAACCTGGGCAACCCCCAAGAAGTCACCATCCTCCAGCTCGCGCACCTGATCGTCGAGCTCACCGGGAGCGCCAGCGCCGTCGAGTTCGTCCCGCTGCCGCCCGATGACCCGAAGGTGCGCCGCCCGGACATCGAGCGGGCCCGGCGGCTGCTGGGCTGGGAGCCGACCGTCTCCCTCCGGGAGGGGCTGAGCCGCACCATCGAGTGGTTCAGCCGTCTCGTCGCCGCTTGACCATGTGCGGGATCTGTGGGATCTACAGCGACGGCGCTCTGGCTCCCGACGTCTTGCGGCTGGCCGCCGGCCGCATGTGCGAACGGATCCGCCACCGCGGGCCGGATGATGCCGGGGTCTGGTCCGACGGCGCGCGAGTCGCCCTGGGCAACGCGCGCCTCGCCATCATCGACCTCTCGCCCCTCGGGCACCAGCCGATGGCCGACGAGCAGCAGGCGATTTGGCTGACCTACAACGGCGAGATCTACAACTTCAGGGAACTGCGCGAGGAGCTGCGCGGTCGGGGCTTCACCTTCCGCACCCGCACCGACACCGAGGTGATCATCCAGGCGTACCGGGCGTACGGGCCGAAGTTCCTGACACACCTTCGGGGGATGTTCGCGCTCGCGCTGTGGGATGGCCCCAACCGCCGGCTGCTGCTTGCGCGGGATCGTCTTGGGATCAAACCGCTGTACTACTCGCAGCAGCCGGCGGGACTGGTGTTCGCTTCCGAGATCAAGGCGCTGCTCGCCTCCGGGCTCGTCGACGCTCGACCCGAACCGGCGGCCCTGGCGGCGTTCCTCAGGATGGGTTCCGTACCGGGCCCCATGACGGCGATCACGGGAGTCCGCGAACTGCCGCCGGCGACACTGCTCCGTCTTGAGGCCGGGCGCCTCTCGTCTGAGCGTTATTGGGAGATCCCGGCTCCGTCCGCGACGTCGATGCGGTCGGCAGAGGCGGCGGCGCTGGTGCGGGAGCGATTGGCCGACGCCGTGGAGTCGCACTTGGTCAGTGACGTGCCGCTCGGCGTCTTCCTGAGCGGCGGCCTCGACAGCAGCAGCGTGGTCGCGTTGATGCGCGCGGCCGGGCACGAGCACATCCGGACTTTCGCAATCACCTTCCGCGAAGGCGTCAGCGAGGGGAGTTTCGCCTCCTCGGTGGCGCGGAAGTTCGCCACGGACCATACGGAGCAGGTCGTCGGTCCCGACGACCTGCGACAGGAGTTCGACCGGATCGTCGCGGCGATGGATCAGCCCACCGTGGACGGGGTCAACACCTACTTCGTGTCCAAGATCACGCGGGCCACCGGCACGATCGTCGCCCTGTCCGGGCTCGGGGGAGATGAGATCTTCGCCGGCTATCCGTCGTTTCGACTCGTGCCGCAGTTGCAGCGGCTCCGCCGAAAGGCAGGGGCGGTACCGGGAGTGCGGGAGGCCGCGGCGTGGATGCTCGGCCTCTCGAAAGACGGCCGGGCAGAGAAGCTCCGCGAGGTCCTGCGCGGCCGTCCCGACATCCGGGGGGCCTACCTCGGTGTGCGCGGGCTGTTCCCGGCGGCCGGGCTGCGAGGCCTGGTAGCCTCTGACGCCCTCGCCGAGGCGTGCCGGACACTCGACGCCGCGGCCCTGCTGCCGGAGCCCGACGGGACCTCGGGCGACCCCATTGCCACAGTCGGTTTCCTCGAGATGCGCAGCTACATGCACAATCAGCTGCTGCGCGATACGGATGTGATGAGCATGGCGCACTCCCTGGAAGTGCGCGTACCCCTGCTCGACCACATCCTGGTCGAGCTCGTGGCGCGCCTGCCCGGTGGGCTGCGGGCAGGCGAGAGCTCGAAGGGGCTGCTCACCGCGGCTGTGGGAACGCTCCTGCCGCCTGAGGTGGTGGGGCGCGCGAAGTGGGGCTTCACGTTCCCGCTGGAGCACTGGCTCCGCGGCCGGCTGCGGGCGATGGCCGAACAGCGTTTGAGTGAGGCCGCATCCGGCGGATTGTTCCGTGCTGCCGCGGTCCGCCGGCTGTGGCATGATTTCCTCGCAGCGCGGACCCACTGGTCTCGGGTGTGGGCCGTGATCGTCGCCGACGCCTGGGTGCGTCAGTTGCGGTCACAGGAGATCACCGCGACCGGCAGCCTGAGAGGCTGACAAGGGTGGGGCAGATCCTCCTCCTGGCGCCGTGTTACCTCGGCGTGGGCGGGGCGGAGCGGTATACTCGCTTGTTTGCGCGTGCCCTGGCCACGGTGTTGGGTCCCCGGTCGGTTGCGGTGTGGTCCTACCTGGGAGGACCCATTCCGGCCGAATCGGAGCCCAGCTACCTCGGCGCCGCGGCGTCCCGATCCGGGATGTGGGGGAAGACGCGTTTCGTTGCCCGGGCGGCCCGCCTGGCCCGGCGGGTCACGCTCATCGTGGCCGGTCACGTCTCCGTCGCCCCGCTGGCGTCGCGGCTGGGCAGGCTCTACGGCGTGCCCTACGTCGTCATGACGTACGGGATCGAGGTGTGGGGATCGCTGCCGCCGGGGCGACGGGCGGCGCTGCGGAAGGCGCGGCGCGTGGTGGCCATTAGCCGGTACACGGCGAGCCGACTTCAGCAGGATCACAGTGTGGCCGAGGACCAGATCACGGTGATCCCGCCCGTCGTTGATCCGGCGTTCCTATCGCGCGCGGCTGCGGCGGCGGCGAGGCCGGCCGGCCCACCGCGCCAGGTGCTGACGGTCGCCCGTCTCTCTGCCCGGGAAGGCTACAAGGGCTGTGATGCGGTGCTGGAGGCGCTGGCGCGACTGCGCGGCACAGTGGGACCGGTGCGGTACGTGATCGTGGGCGATGGGGACGATCGCCCGCGGCTGCAGGCGCTGGCGGCGGAGCTCGGCGTCGGCGCCCTGGTCCACTTCGCCGGCGGCGTCCCCGATCGGGACTTGGCCGGATACTATGAGGGGAGCCACCTCTTCGCGATGCCCTCACGCTCCGGCTATGCGGCCGGGCGGTGGCGCGGCGAAGGCTTCGGCATCGTCTTCATCGAGGCGGGGGCGTTCGGACTCCCGGCGATCGCGGGCCTCGGAGATGGCGGGCAAGAGGCGGTGGAGCACGAGGTGACGGGGTTCATCGTGGACGGGGGCGACATCGAGGCTGTGGCCGGCGCGATGCGCCGGCTGCTCAGCGACGATGCGCTGCGGCTTCGGATGGGCCAGGCCGCGCGCGCACGCGTCCTGCGGGAGTTCACGCTTCCGCGCATGGAGCGACAGGTCGGCGATCTGCTGGGCGAGCTGGGGCAGAGGCGCGAATCAGAGGCCGATGAATGGCGGAGAGAAGCGGGCGACCACACATGACGAGAGCGGCGTTGTCCAAGGTGAAGGACGACCTCTCGAGATTCCTCAGACTGGCGGAGGAACACAGCCTGCGTGCGGGACGTGGCGTCAGACTTGAAGATGCAGGCGAGTGACTTATCCCGGCCAGCGATGGCGAAATCGGATGACGGGATGACCGGGTACCGCCAGCGCTTCTTCACGGCTTACGTCTCCTCGCATCTTGGTACGTACCGCACGATCTCCAGCGAGGCGTTCGCGCGGGACCGCCGGGTGTTCCGCCAGCATCTGGGGCGGTTCCTTCCCGCGCACCGTGATGCGGCCATCCTCGACCTGGGGTGCGGGTACGGCAGCCTGCTCCACTTCCTGCAGTCCATGGGCTACGGCAACACCGCGGGGATCGACGTGAGCGAAGAGCAGGTGGGGGCGGCCCGGACCCTTGGCATCCGAAACGTCGAGGTCGCCGAGGCGGCCGATTTCCTCCGCCGTCGCGCGGGGCGCTATGACCTCATCACCGCGCTGGATGTGCTGGAGCACTTCACCAAGGACGAAGCCGTCGAACTTCTGGACCTGGTGCTGGCCGCGCTGCGTTCCGGGGGGCGGGTCGTGCTGCGGGTGCCCAATGGCGACAGCCCCTTCGCCTCCTGGATCCGGTACGGGGACTTCACGCACGAGCTAATCTATACGCCGACGAGCATCCGCCAGGTCCTGCGGGTGGTGGGGTTCACCGACGTCGAAGTCTATCCGGTGGAGCCGGTGGTCCACGGAGCGGCAAGCGCGGCGCGGTGGTTGCTGTGGAAGGGCATCACACAACTCGTCCGGCTGTATCTGTTGATCGAACAGGGCACGCCGGGAAGCGGCGTGTTCACCGCCAATCTGCTGGCCACGGCCACGCGGCCGTGAGCCCGTGAGGGAGCGACAGATGGAAAGGCCCGACGTGCGCGGCAGGCGCGTGCTCATCACCGGCGTGAGCGGCTTCGTGGGGCCGTATCTGGCCAAAGCCCTGGTGAGCGGCGGGGCCCGCGTGTACGGGCTGGTGCGCAACCGGGCCGACCGCACACTGTCGCGGGGGCTCGTGGACCACGACCTGGCGGACGCCGTGGAGTTCATCGACGCGGGGCTGGAGGACTTCTACGGCCTGCTGCGCGGGATCGAACGGGCCGCGCCGGAGGTGGTCTTCCACCTGGCCGCCCAGTCCTTCGTCGGCGCCTCCTTCGCCAACCCGCTGCCCTACGCCCATGCCAACGGGCTGGGGACCGCCTACCTGCTGGAGGCGATCCGCATGCGCGCCCCCGAGGCCACCGTCGTCTTCGCCGGGAGCAGCGAGGAGTACGGGCTCGTGTTTGCCAGCGAGGCGCAGTATGGGGAGGCGCAGCGGAAATACGGGGCGATCTTCCCCGCCCCCCAGCGCCTGCCCGAGCTGCCGGTCGCCGAGACCAATCCGCTGCGCCCGATGTCGCCGTACGCCTCGAGCAAGGTCTACGGCGACTACCTGACGCGCAACTACGCCCACAGCTTCGGGCTGAAGGCGATCGTCTCGCGCGCCTTCAACCACGAGGGCGGCGGGCGGGGCATCGCCTTCGTCACCTCGCAGATCGTCCATCAGGTCGTGCGGCTCTCCCTGGGCGAGGGCGACGGGATCCGCCTGGGAAATGTGAACGTCTTTCGCGACTGGTCGCACGTCGAGGACATCGTCGGAGGCTACCTGCTGGTGGCCGCAGGCGGCCGGCGCGGCGACGTCTACAACCTCGGATCCCGGCGGACGAATTCGGTGCTGACCTACCTGCTGCTGGCGCTCGAGGAGACCGGCTACCGCGCACGCCGCCTGGCCACGGTGAAGGGGGACAAGGTCGTCGAGGATCCCGGGGCCGAGCGGATCCTCGGGTTCTTCGGCGCCGAGTTCCCCGGGACGCGGATCGACGAACTGCTCCTGCGCGGCGAGGTGGCCTTCGACCCCAGCGACGAGGGGTTGATCATCGACACCGACCGGGGGAAGGTGTCGGTGACGTTCGATCGCGACCGCTTCCGACCGTCGGACGTCCCGATCCTGCTCTGCGATCCGGCCAAGGCCGAGGCGGCCCTTGGGTTCGGCGCCCGCCGGTCGCTGCGGGACGTCGTGCGCGATCAGGTGGACTACTTCGTCTCCCCCCGCAACCGGGGAGGATTCCTGGGGTGAGCGGTGCCGTGGCCACGGCGCTCAACGCCAGCGTGGTGATCCCCACGTACAATGAGGCGGAGGACATCCGGCGGACGCTGGACAGCCTGGTCGCTCAGACCTACCCGCACCGGGAGATCATCGTCGTCGACGAGTCCACCGACGCGACCCCGGCGATCGTCCTGGAGTATGCAGCCCGCGGCGTCCGCCTGCTCCGGCCCGCGCAGAATCGTGGCCGCTGTGGCGCACGGAACGTCGGCATCCGCTCGGCCCGGGGCGATGTCGTGGTCATCCTCAATGCCGACGTCTTTCCCCCGCCCGACTTCCTGGAGCGGATCATCCGGCACTACGAGCGCGGGGCGGATTACGTCCTCGTGGAGTCCCGGGTGGCCAACACGGAGTTCCTGCTTCCCCGGTACATGCAGGCGATGCACGAGGCGACCTACCGTGGGGCGGAATGGATCGAGTGGACCGAAGGCTACTCCTGCCGCCGGGAGGCGGCCCTGGACGTGGGGCTCTTTCCGGAGGACGTGCCGATTCCGATCCCCGCGGGGGAGGACGCCTATTTCGGTGCCCGCATGGCGCGGAAGTACCGGAAGGTGATCGACCGGTCGATTGTTGTGCCGCACGTCATGCCGCACACCTGGCAATCTTTCTGGGCCCAGCACCGGGGTCGGGGTCGGGGCACCCCCTTGTGCCGCGTGTTTCTGGACGGGTTGCCGCTGTGGCTCGTCGCTTCCCGGGCAGGGCTGCGGACCGCCCGGTGGCTGCTGTCGGCGATCCTGCTGGTCCCGGGGATGGCGGTCGCGGCGCGCCTCTCCGCTCACTCCAGGCGCGGATGGCGTGACATCCCGGGGTTCTTCGCGGCCTGGCACGTCAGCCAGCTGGCCCAGCTGGTCGGGGCGTGGGCAGGCATCGGGGAACTCATGCGACACAACGGCCGGCGGAGACCGGAGTGAACAACTCTACGGCCCGGCGAGCCCTGATCGGCGCCACCTGGCTCACCGCGGGCGGCTATATCTCCTTTGCCCTGAACTTCGGGGCCAACATCCTCCTGGCCCGTTTGCTCTTCCCGCAGGATTTCGGCCTCTTCGCGCTCATCGCGTCGGTCGTCGAGATCCTCCTGCTGCCGGCCGGACTGTCCTTCTCGCAGGGGATCATCCAGATGGCCGGCGAGCCGGAGATCGAGGACACCGCCTACCGTATGACCCTGCGGCTCGGCGCTGTCCTCGGTCTCATCGGCGTGGTCAGCGCGGTCGTGATGTGGTCCTGGCGCGGCCCTGCGGTCGGCATCCTGCTCCTGGCGGTCTTCGGTGTGCGGTTGATCACCACGCTGTCCTACGTCTATTCCGCGCAGCTGGAACGAGAGTTCCGGTACCGGGGACTCTCCGCCCTGCGCGCCGTCGGCGCGGCGGCGAGCGTGGCCGCGGCGTCGCTGCTGGCCTGGAGCGGGGCGGGGGTGTGGAGTCTCGTCGCCCGCGAGGGTGTGGCGATTCTCGTCACCTATGCTGGCGTGCGCCGGCTCACGGGTTGGCGGTACGCAGGCCGCACCAATCCCCAGACGGCGCAGCGGCTGGTGCGGTTCGCGGTGCGGATGCTGGCCACCCGGATCTTCGAGGTGGCGAACTACCGCGCCGACATCCTCCTGGTGGGCGCGATCGCCGGGACGGTCGCCCTCGGCTTCTATGACCGGGCGCGGCTGCTGGCCGAGCTCGGCTACTACGCCGTCTCGTTCGCCGCGGTGCAGGTGGCGTTCCCGCTGTACGCGCGGTTCCAGGACGATCCGGCGCGCGTCGCCGCGTCGTTCGGCCTCATACATTACTTCCTCATCCGGGCCATGGCCCCGGTGATGCTCGTCATGGTCGTCCTGCCGCGTGAGCTGCTCGCCTTTCTCTTCGGCCCGCGGTGGGAACCCGCGGCCGGGGCGATGCGGTGGCTGGCCGGGTACGCGTTGTGTCTGCCGATCCTCGACAACGTCAAGGTGTTGCTGACGGGGGTGGGGCGGCTGAACGATGTCGTCCGGATCAAGATCGTGCAGGTCCTGACCATCCTTCCTGCCCTGATCCTCTTCGTCCCGCGATGGGGGATTGATGGCGCGGCCGCCGCGGCGACCCTGAGCGCCGCGGTTGGTCTGGCCGCCGCATACGGCGCGCTGCGGCGCTACCTGCCCGCGTTCTCCCTGCACACGTACCTGCGGCCCGCGCTCGCGGCAGCCGCTGCGGCGGGACTGGTCGTGGTCGGGCGCACGGGCGTCCCGGACGTCGTGCTCCTGGCGCTCTTGCCGTTGGCCTATCTCGCCGTCCTGGCCGCCCTCGAGCGCGGTCAGCTCCTGCACAACGCGCGCCGGCTGTGGCCCATGGGGCGCTTCAGCGAGGGTCCGGCCGTATGAAGGTGACGATCTCGGTCGGCGGGACCTGGTATGCGTTCCAGATGGCCGCCCAGCTCGACCGGCGCGGGCACCTGGACCGCCTGATCGCGACCCACCATCCGCAGCGCGGCGAGGCCATCGCCCCGAGCCGCGTGCGGGCCAACCTGGTGCCGGAGCTCTTCGTGCAACTGCCCGCGCGTCTCCGGCTGCCCTGGCAGGGAGAGTACTACAAAGCCCAGCTCTTCGACTGGTGGGCGTCGCGCCAGGTCGATCCCGAGACGGACATCCTGGTGGCGTTTACCGCCTTCGGGCTGCACACGATGCGTGCGGTGAAGCCGCACGGGGTGGTCACGGTCGCCGAGAGCGGGGGCACGCATATCGCGCACCTCCGGGCGCTCGTCGAGGAGGAGCACCGGCGCTGGGGGCTCCCCGCGCCGCGGATCGACCCGCGCCTCTATGTCAAACAACAATGGGAATACCGGGAGGCGGACTACGTCGGTGTGCTGAGCTCCTTCTCCCGCCGGAGCTTCGTCCGCGCGGGCATCCCCGAGGATCGGATCATCTGCATCCCCCCCGGCGTGGATGTCGAGTTCTTCCACCCGCAGCCGCGCCAGGACGGCGTGTTCCGCATCCTGGCCGGCGGGCTGCGGATCCGGAAGGGGATCGCCTACCTGCTCGAGGCCGTGGCCGGGCTCCCCCGTGTGAACATCGAACTGGCGACGACCGGGCGGCTGCCGCCGGATGCGCTTCCGATCCTGCGCAGGTATGATGTGCCGATCCGCCACTACGGTCCGCTGCCCCGCCGGCGTCTCGCCGAACTCTTCGCCCGGTCGTCGGTCCTCGTCCTCCCGTCGATTGAAGATGGCTTCGGTCTCGTGATCCTGGAGGCCCTCGCCTCAGGCGTGCCTGTGATCTGCTCGGTGAACACCGGCGGGCCGGACGTGATCCGGGACGGCGTCGAAGGGTTTATCGTCCCGATCCGCGACGCGCCGGCGCTGCGCGAGCGGCTGCTCTTTCTGTACGGGCGAGACGCCGAGCGCCGGCGAATGGGTGAAGCGGCGCGGGCGAAGGCCCTGGAGTATTCGGAAGACGCCTATGGAGATCGCCTCGTCCAGGCCTACGGCCGCCTGCTGGCCGACCGCCGGGGGCGAGCCCCGGAAGCGACGGTGCCGGAATTCTACGCCAGCTTCTGGGACACCACGGAGATGTGGGATGCGTGCGGTCACTGGTCGGAAGCCGATGTTCGGCGGCACTTTGACGGGCTGTTGCGACCCGATGACATCGTGCTCGACGTGGGATGCGGCGATGCGCGCGCCTACCAGCCCTGGATCCTGGGCGCCGTCCGCAAGCTGTACGGCGTCGACATTTCAGAGAGTGCCGTCGCGGCGGCCCGGGCGCGGGGGGTCGAGGCCGTGGCGCACGACCTCGGCGCCCCGCTGCCGTTCGAGGAGGGGATGTTCGACAAGGTCGTCTGCTTCGAGGTGCTTGAGCACCTTTTCGATCCCAAGTTTGCGGTCGAGCAGATGGCACGCGTGTTGAAGCCCGGGGGGCTGCTCATCGTCAGCGTCCCCAACGCCGGGTATCTCCCCGACCGGCTGGGCGCGCTGCTCTTCGGCCGCGTCGCAGCGCCGCCGTCGGACTTCACCAACCCGTGGAAGTCGCCGCACATCCGCTTCTTCAATCTGGGGACACTGATCGGTCTGCTGCGGGCCTGCGGATTCGAGGCGACGGTCGTGCGCAGCAAGTCCGATTCGTCCATCTTCGATCTCCTTGGTCTGTTCGGCCGACCAGGACGGTTCGTCAGCCGGCACCTGGCGGAGCGGCTCCCGCGCTGGGCGAAACTGGCCTTCCTCGGGGACGTCTGGCCATCCGTTTTCGCGCCGGGCCTGCTCGTGGTCGCGCGCCGCCGTTCCCCGCGACCGGCGCGGGGCAGCGAGGCCGCTGCGGAGGGCGGCACGGTACCATGATCATCGTCTGGGTGCTCGCCCTCGCCGCCGTCGCCGCCGTCCCCTGGGTGCGGGCGGTGCGCCGGGGGGAACCCCTGGACGTCCTCGAGCTCGTGTATCCGTTCAGCATCCTGTACTTCCTTGAATACGGGGGCCGCATGATCTGGCTGCTCCTCCGGCCCGAAACACTTGCCGCACAGACCCCGCATCCGAGTGTGATCCTGGCGGCACTCGCGCCGACTCTGGCCGTCGCCGCCGGGGGGCTGGCTGCCTATCTCGGAGGGTACTACGGGGTGGGTCGCTGGCTCCCGACGCAGCATCGGGCATCCCCCTCGCCGCTGTCCCCGGCCGTGCTCGCCTCCGTCGCCATCACGGCATTCACGCTGGGCGTGGCCGCCCGCACCCCGATGTTGTTGCGCGGATGGTACATGAACTTTGCCGCCGTGTCCTTCGCGCGCGAGGTGCCGCCGGCGGTGCACAGCCTCGGATACCTGGGGGCGCTCACCACGGTCGGGTACGCGCTGGCCGTCATCGCGTTCCTCAGTTCTCCACGACCGCGCTGGCTGGGGTGGGTCCTCTTCGGCGTCATCGTGCCCTTGGAAACGCTCAGCACGTTTCTCACCGGATCGAAGTTCGCGTTCCTCAACCTGATCCTCATCCCCCTGGTCGCCGTCCACTACCTGCGCCGCGCCTTGAGGCTGCGGACCCTGGCAATCGTCACGGCCGCGTTCCTCCTTGTGGTCGTCCCTCTCATCGCCGCCTACCGCGGCGTCGTCGCCGTGGACGGCCCCAAGGCCTTCGCCGCCCCGGAGAGCATCCCCACCCTCCTGGGCCGCGTGGTGTCTCGCTTCTTCACTCTGTCGCCCGGCGCGTACGCGGACGCCACCATGGGCGTCGTCGTGTCCCGCTTCATCGGGATCGATGCCCTGGCCTCGGTCGTCGGCGCCATCCCCGTCCTGACCCCCTATCTCGGCGGAGAAAGCCTCCTCTGGGCGGCCAAGATCCTGGTGCCCACTGTCGTGTGGCCCGAGAAGTACGATGCCCTCCAGGAGATCCTCCGGCCGATCCCTCTGCTGTTCGGCTTCTCCGACTTCTCTCGAGGAGGGCTGAGCATCACGCTCCCCGGGGAGTTCTACTGGAACTTCGGGCTGCCCGGCGTGCTGGTCGGGATGGGGCTGGTCGGCGTCCTGCAGGCGACGCTGGTCCGGCTGCTGCGGCAGCGAGGTGATCCGGGTCGCATCGGCGCGTACGCGCTGGTCTGGGTCTGGGTCGTGCTGTCGTTCGAAGGGTGGTTCTACGTCGTCTTCAGCAACGTGCTCAGGATCCTGGTCCTGGCGGCGGCCGTCGTGTGGCTGGCGGCGAGGCTCTCCGTGTACAGGGAGCCTGCGGAGGCGCGGGCATGAAGCAGGTGCTTCAGGACGTCACCGGGACGCTGCGGGTCGTGGAGGTGGCGGCCCCGGCGCTCCGCCGCGGCGGCGTGCTGGTGCAGACCTCGCATTCCGTCGTCAGCGCGGGGACGGAGCGCCAGACGATCGCCCTCGCCCGCAAGAACCTGATCGGCAAGGCCCTGAGCCGTCCCGATCTCGTCCGCCAGGTGCTGCAGAAGGCGCGGGCGGAAGGGGTGGGCGAAGCGGCGCGCCAGGCTCAGGCCCGCCTGGCCCGTCCCATTCCCCTGGGTTACAGTTCTGCAGGCATCGCGGCGGAAATCGGGCCGGGTGTGGAGGGGATTCGCGCCGGCGATCGCGTGGCGTGCTCCGGGCTCGGGTTTGCCTCCCACGCGGAGGTCGTCTCCGTGCCCAGGAACATGCTGGCCGTCGTGCCGGATGAGGTGAGCCTGGAGGACGCGGCCTTCGGCGGGGTTGGGGCAATTGCCCTGCATGGCATCCGGATGGGCGAGGTCGAACTCGGCAGCCGCGCCGTCGTCATCGGACTCGGGCTTCTGGGTCTGATCACCGTACAGCTCCTGCGTGCCGCAGGCTGCCATGTGTTCGGCACCGACCTGCGAGAAGAGAAGGTCAAGCTGGCCCTGGACCTCGGTGCGGAGGGCGGGGCGGTCGCGGGGGAGGACGTCGCAGGCGCGGTCCGGGCGTTCACCGCCGGACACGGGGCGGACGTCGTGCTCATCGCGGCCAGTACCTCGTCGGCGGGACCGCTGGCCCTCGCCGCGGAAGTGGCCCGGGACCGGGCCAGGGTGGTCGCCGTGGGCGCCATCCGCCTGGACGCCCCGCGGCGCACGTTCTACGAGAAGGAGTTGCACCTCGTCGTCCCCCGCTCCTCGGGGCCTGGGATCGACGATGATCGCTACGAGACGAAAGGCGTCGACTATCCCATCGCGTATGCGCGCTGGACGCATGCCCGCAACCTCGACGAATTCCTGAGGCTGCTTGCCGAAGGAAAGGTCAGCGTCTCCCGTCTGATCACGCACCGGTTTCCGCTCGCCGATGCGCCTCGGGCCTACGACACGCTGGCGGCGGACGGCTCAGTGATCGGCCTGGTCTTCACCTATCCCGCGGCGCGACCGCCTGAAGCCGTCCCCATCCGCCTGGCTCCATCCACCGCGGCGCCGGCGAGGGACGTCGTAGGCGTCGGCCTGATCGGCGCCGGTCTCTTCGCCACCGGGACGCTGCTGCCGGTGCTCAGGGCGATCCCCGGGGTTCGCCTGCGGGGTGTGGCGACGGCGACCGGCGTCACAGGACGGGTTCAAGGGGAGCGGTTTGGCTTCGAATACGCCACGACCGAGGCGCGTCGCATTCTGGATGACGATCAGATCGACGCCGTCATCATCGCCACGCGTCATGACCTCCATGCCTCCCTGACCGCCGAGGCGCTCGTGCGTGGCAAGGCGGTCCTGGTGGAGAAGCCGCTGGCGATTTCACCGGCGGATCTCGAGATCGTTCTCAACGCCTGGCGCCGCGCTCCCGGCCGGCTGATGGTGGGTTTCAACCGCCGCTTCGCACCGCTCGCCGTCGAGGCGAAGCGCCTGCTGCAGGGGCGCGCAGGGCCGGCTCTCGTGCACTGCCGCGTCAACGTCGGGCCATTGCCGTCGGGAAGCTGGCTCCTGGATCCGGAGGAGGGAGGCGGGGTCGCCGTCGGCGAGATGGGCCACTTCATCGATCTGATTCAGTACTTCTGCGACTCGCGGCCGATATCGGTGCAGGCTGCGGCGCTTCGTCCGGGCGATCCGGTGACTGATATTCTGGCCACGATCGTTCTTGCCGACGGATCGCTCGGCTCCGTTCTCTACACGGTGAAGGGGGACAAAGCCCTCGAGCGAGAACGGATCGAGATGTTCAAGGGCGGAACCGCCTGCGTCATCGACAACTTCCGGCGTCTCCAGACTGCCCAGGGAGGGCGCACCAGGACCATTCGCCGGGGAGGTGTCGATCGCGGCCACCGGGCCGAACTGGAGGCGTTCATCGACGCCCTGCGCGGCGGCCGGCGCCTGCCCGTGGACCTGAACGATTATCTGGCGACGACCCTGGCCACCTTTGCGATCGGGGAGGCGCTCTCCGCGCAGACAGCCGTCCCGATCGTCCTCCCCGCCGCCGATGGACCGCGCACGTAAGCAGGATCTCACCCTCTTCGTCGCCTTCCTCGGCGCCGTGCTCGTCTTCTTTGCGCCGGGGATGGCACGGGGCGGCGGTGTCTCGACTGTGGTGGTCAGTCCGCTCGACGCCCTCCCCGATCCCACGATCAGGGCGGAGGTGCTCGCGGCGGCGGAACGCGCCGCCATGGAACTCCCCGCCCTGAGATTGTCCTACGTCGATGTGCGCCCGGACGGTGCGTCGCCGCTCCGCCGGGTTCATGGGACAGGACGCGTCGACGCATACGAGGTCGGGGCGACCGACCTGAAGGCTCTCCTGACCGACCTGGCCCGGCGATACAGCGTGATCATGCTGATCGGGACCGAGCGTGTGCCCATCGTGGACGAGCTTGCCCGGGTCCGCCCGGCGACGCGATTCATCACCATCGACGGCCGGTTCCTCGATCCGCTGCCGGGGACCGGGAACGTGCGGCAGCAGTGGTTCCGGGATGAGCAGGCGGCATTCCTGGCCGGCGCTGCCGCCGGGCTGAACAGCCGGCAGGGTACGGTCGGTTTCATCGGGAGCCCGCGCTTTCGCCACGGCGGCCTGGCGGCCGGCTACACGGCCGGCGCGCGATACGTCGCGCCGTCGGTACGGGTGCTTGTTGACTATGTCGGTCTCGATCTCGAGGTCGAGCGCAGCGTGGCGAAGTGGGCGCAGGTGGCTCAGGCGCAGTATCGGCTGGGCGCCGACGTGGTCTTCGCCGCGGGCGCGCCGACGCTGGAGGGGGTGCTGCGGTCGGCGGAGGCGGCCGGGGGTCGGGTCGTGGGACTGGGCGGCCCGAGGTCACAGCTGCTGGTACCGGAGACCCGCCGCGCGCGACTCCTCACGATGATCGTGAAAGACTACGAGCGGGCGGTGTATGAGAACCTCCGGATGATCGCCCGAGGGCACTTCGGCGCCGAGCACTCCTGGTACGGCGTTCCGCTGGGGATCACCGTCCTCCCGCCGGTGGATCCACGCCTGCGCCGTGTCCTCGAGGTCGTGGCGTCAGGAGCGATCCGCGTTCCCTACGACGCGGAATCCCTCGATCGGTTCCTGCGGCGGCCCCCGCCGCCACCCTGACGCCGACGCCACGGGCGGAGCGGCGGATTCAGAACCGCGCCGCGGCCTCGATCCGGGACCAGTCGCTCCGGAACCAGGCGATGGTGCGCTCGAGCCCTGTGCGGAAATCTGTGCGGGGACTGTATCCGATGAGAGCCCTGGCCTTCTCCACGGAGGCGCAGCGGCGGGTGTGCGTGTCCCACTTCCGCCGGGAGGTGAACGTCACGCCGGCGGCGTTGCCGACCAGTTCGTTGATCTGGTGGGCCAGGCTGAGGACGGTGGTCTCCCGCCCGGAGGCGAGGTTGAAGGCCTCGCCCACCACCTCGGGGCGCGAGCCGGCCCGCAGCAGCCCGTCCACGATGTCGTCCACGAAGGTGAAGTCCCGCGTCTCCTCGCCCGTGCCGGTGATCGGCAGCGGCTGGCCGCGCATCGCCCAGTAGATGAAGTTGGGGATGACGTTGCGATAGCGCCCGGGGATCTCCCCCGGCCCGTACACGTTGAAAAAGCGGGCGCGCACCGTGGCCAGGCCGTAGTAGTTCTTGAAGAAGTTGCAGTACAGCTCGCCCAGCATCTTGGTGATCTGGTACGGGGTATCCAGCTCGATCGAGAGGAAGTCCTCGCGCAGGGGCAGGGGGGCCTGGCGGCCGTACACCGAGCATCCCGATGAGGCGTAGATCACGCGCTCGCTCCCCGCGGCCTGCGCGCACTGGAGCACCTTGAGGGTGCCCAGCCCGTTGACCTGCAGGTCGCTTTCGGGGTGTTCGACGGAGTTCTGGTTGGCGTAGAACGCGGCCAGATGAAAGACGAAGGTCGGCCGCTCGGCGAAGGCGTAGCGCAGGACCTCATCGTCGAGGACGCTGCCCCGGATGAACTGCACGGCCGGCGCGACGGGGACATTCCAGGCCTCGGCCGCCGAGAGGTCGTCGATCACGAGGATCTTCGCCGGCTCAAAGGGCAGGAGGCCCCGGATCAGGTTACTCCCGATGCAGCCGGCGCCTCCGGTCACGACGATGACCTTGCCTCGATAGACATCCGGCGTCACATTCGCACCTCAATCGGGTGGTCTCGCCCCGCCCCGCGGGGGATACCGAGCAGCCAGCGGTTCACGGCCATCGGTCGGTACTCGGGATACAGGGCCCGCCACCAGGCGGGGGGCACGACGTGGACATTATACCCGCTGGCCGTGAGAAAATCCCGGCAGCCGAGATCCTGGTCGCACCCGTGGACTTCCACAAATACCACCGGCGCCGCCGAGTGAAGGATGCGCCGCATCCCGGTCAGCACATCCATCTCGGCGCCTTCAACATCGATCTTCACGAATCCGGGCGCCCAGTCGGGATGCGCCGCGACCACGGCATCCAGGGTCACCTCGCGGTCGCCGCGGTCCGCGGCGCCGACGAAGGCCCGGATGATGCGGACATTCCGGAGCTGGGCGTTCAGCCCGAGGTTCCGCACGAGGCGGTCGGCCAGAAGCGGGTCAGGTTCGAAGGCCACCGCCAACCCCGGCGCGGCGAGCCGGGCCAGCATCAAGGTGGAATCGCCGTCGCCGGCCCCGACATCGAAGACCGGTGATCCGCGCCGCACATGGACCCGGTAAACACGCTGGGCCTCTGCCTCCCACAGACCGAGTTCTTTCTGCAGATCGTTGCGCCGGTTGAGGTCCATCACCAGTCCGCGGCCCAGGCCGGCCCGGATCACCCGCGGCCTGGTTTCGTCCTGAAAGAGCAGCGGCTTGAGGCGGTGCTTGAGGGCGGCCTGAAGGCGCATCAGTGAACCGGGCATACGGTGATATTAGACTGGATGCAGGGCCCCCCTGCGGGTGACCCGAAGCACCTGACTGATGCGATGGCAACCGTCCCGCTGGCCGTGGTCATTCTGACCTATAACGAAGAGCCCAATATCGCCCGGTGCCTGGACAGTGTCGCCGGGTGGGCCGGGCAGGTCTTCGTCCTGGACTCCTTCAGCACCGATCGGACGGTACAGATCGCACGCGGGCGCTCAGCCGACGTCCACCAACGCGCGTTTCAAGGCTTCGCCGACCAGCGGAACTGGGCGCTGGCGTACCTCCCGTTCGGCTTCGACTGGGTGCTCTTCCTCGACGCCGATGAATGGCTTTCGGAGCCTCTGAAGCGGGAGATCGCCGACCGCCTCAGCCGGGAGGGGGACGGTCCGGTCGGCTACTTCCTGCCCCGGCGCCACCGGTTCATGGGGCGATGGCTGCGCTTCGGCGGGCTCGATCGGACACGGCTGCTGCGCCTCTTTCGACGCGAGCGCGGGCGGTGCGAGAGCCGGCTGGTGGATGAGCACTTCGTCGTGGACGGGCCGACCGCGGCGCTGCGCGGCGACCTGCTCACCGAGGACCGCAAGGGGATCGGCGCCTGGATCGATCGGCACAACCGATACGCGCGGCTGGAAGCCCGAGAACTCCTTCGGCAGCGCCAGGTCGACGGGACGCGGATGCGCGGGCGGCTGTGGGGGAGCCAGCCCGAACGCAAGCGCTGGATCCGAGAGCGCCTGTGGAACCGGCTCCCGCTGTTCACCCGGCCCGTGCTGCTCTTCGTCTATCGCTACGTGCTGCGGGGCGGCTTCCTGGACGGAGGGGCGGGCCTCGTCTATCACCTGCTCGAGTCATTCTGGTACCGCCTGCTGATCGATCTGAACTACCGGGAGCTGCTGCGCTCCGGAGAGATCGAGGCGGAGGCGCCGCCGCCGCTGCGGGCCGAGGCCCGCCGATGAGGATCCTGCTGCTCACCCCGCACTATCCCCCGGAGATCCGGAGCGTCTCCCGCCTGATGGTCGAACTGGCGCAGGACCTGCGGGCGGCCGGGCATGACGTCACCGTGGTCGCACCGTTCCCTCCGCCGGACGGCGCGGGGCCGGGCGCGCTCGACCGGATGCCGGCGCGGGAGCGCACCGGAGGCATCCAGGTGATCCGTGTGCGGACGATGCCGTTCGTGCACGTCGCCCCGTGGCTGCGCGCTGTGACGCACTTCACCCTGGCCGGCGCCCTGACGCTGGGTGCGCTGTCCGCGGGCCGTCATCATGCCGTCGTTGCCTATGTCCCGCCGCTGACGATCGGGTTGACCTGCGACCTGCTCCGGCGGGTGTGGGGCGCCCCGTACATCCTCAACGTGCAGGATATCTACCCCCAGGCCCTGATCGACCTGGGGCTGGCCCGCCAGCGCCTCGTGGTCGAGATCCTGCGCTGGATCGAGCAGTACTCCTACCGTCACGCCGGAGCGATCACCGTGCACTCCGAGGGGAACCGGCGCCTGCTGCTGGAGCGCGGCCTCGATGCCGGCAAGGTGCACATCGTTCACAACTGGGTGGACACGGCCGCCATCCGCCCCGGGCTGCGCGCCAACGGTTTCCGCGCGTCGCTCGGCCTGGGCGATGAGTTCGTCGTCCTCTTCGCCGGGGTCCTGGGATACGCGCAGGACATCGATGTGATTCTGGAAGCCGCGCGTCTGCTGCGGGCGTACGAGGGGATTGTGTTCATCCTGGCCGGCGACGGCGTCCGCAAGGCGCAGGCGGTGGAGCAGGCCGCCGCCTGGGGGCTCCGCAACGTCCGATTCCTGCCCTTCCAGCCTCTGGAGGTGTACCCGCAACTCGTCACGATGTCGGACGTGTGCCTGGTCACGCTGCAGAAATCGGTGACGACCCCCGTCGTCCCGTCGAAGATCATGACGATCATGGCCGCGGGGAGACCCATCGTCGCCACCGTGGACTCCGGCGGGGATGCCTACGAGGTCATCGCGGGATCGGGAGGGGGGGTGTGCACACCGCCCGGCGAGCCCGCGGCCCTGGCCGAGGCCATCCTCGCCCTGTATCGCGATCCGGCCCTGCGCCAGCGGGCGGGCGAGGCCGGGCGCCGCTTCGCGGAAATGCACTTCGACCGCCGCGCGGTGACGGCGGTCTATGCCCGGCTGCTCGCCGAACTGCGTGGCCATGCTGATGGCCGGCGTTGAACGCGGCGCCGTCCCGGAGCGCGTGCGGTATCGCCTGGCCGCGCTCCTGTCCCATCCCATCCAGTACCAGGCCCCGTTGCTCCGGCTGCTGGCTCAGGACCCGGCGATCGATCTCACCGTGTTCTTCTGCGCGCGCGTCGGGGCGGAGGCCTGGATCGATCCGGGGTTCGGGGTTTCCGTGCAGTGGGACACCCCCGTCCTCGACGGGTACCGCCACGTCTTCCTGCGCAACCTGGCTCCCCGGCCGTCCGTGGATCGGTTCTTTGGCCTGATCAACCCCGGCGTCATGCGGGCCCTGGGTCGGGAACGCTGGGATGCCCTGCTGGTTCACGGCTATGCCCATCTGACAAACTGGCTGGCGTTCGCTGCCTGCCGCCTTCGCCGCATCCCCGTCCTGCTGCGCGGCGAGTCCACCCCGCACCGCCCGACGGTGCCGCTGCGTCGCGCCGTGCGCTCCGCGGTGCTGCGCCGCCTCTGCGCGGGCACCGCCGCGTGCCTCACCATCGGCACGCTGAACGCTGAGTTCTACCGGTCCTTGGGCGTGCCCGCCGGCAAGCTGTTTCACACACCCTACGCCGTGGACAACGAGCGGTTTGTGGCCGCGGCGGAAGCCTTGCGGCTCCGCCGGGATGAGATCCGCCGACGCCTCGGCATTCCGTTCGAGCGGGTGCTGCTGCTCTTCTCGGGCAAACTCATCCCGCGCAAGCGCCCGCTGGATCTCCTCCGGGCGATCGCACGGCCGGGTCTGGAGGGCGCCGTGGCCGGCTTCGTCGGCGACGGAGAGTTGCGTCCTGTCCTCGAGGCGGAGGCCCGACGCCTGGGTGGCGACCGCGTCCGGTTCTTCGGGTTCAAGAACCAGCAGGAGCTGGCCGGCTACTACGCCGCGGCCGACGTCTTCGTCCTGCCCTCGCAGTTCGAAACCTGGGGGCTCGTGGTCAACGAGGCGATGTGTTTTGGACTGCCCGTCGTCACCACGACGGCGGTCGGGGCGTGGCGAGACCTGGTGCGGGAAGGCTGGAACGGCTCCGTCGTGCCCCCGGGCGACGTGGACGCTCTGAGCGCTGCGCTGGCACGTCTGGTGGGAGATGCCGGCGCCCGCGCCGAGATGGGGCGCCGGTCGCGTGAGCGCATCGCGACGTGGAGCCACCAGGCCGCCGTGGAGGGTATCAAGGCGGCGCTGCGCGCGGTGGCCGGCGCGCCCCGCCCCGCGAGGGGAGCCTCCTCCGCATCGTGCGCGTCCTGATCAACGCCGCCTCAGCCAGGATGGGAGGCGCGGCGACCCACCTGCCGCACTTCCTGCGAGGTATCGGCCGGCTGCGGCCTGAGGATACCTTCGTCGCATACGTCGGCGGGCAGTGGTCGATCCCGGACCTGCCCTCCAACGTGACGCTCGACCGCGTGGCCGTGCCTCCCGGGGCGCCCGCGGTGCTGCGCTGGAACCTGGGTACGCTCCCCGGCCTCCTCAGGCGACAGCGGCCGGATGCGCTGGTTTCGCTGCTGAACTTCGGGCCGCTGCGGACGCCCGTGCCCCACCTGCTGTTCGAGCGCAATCCGTTGTACTTCTGTCCCCATCATCTGCGGATGCTTCGCCGCGGCGCGTCGCTCCGCCGGGCGGCAGAACGCCGGCTGCTGGAGGCCATGATGGTCAGGGCGGACCGGGTCGTCACGCCCACGGCGGCGATGCGCGAGATGATCCGTGCCTTCCACCCGCGCCTCCCTGCGGGGAAGTTCCGGGTCATCCCCCACGGCTTCGGGGTCGCCGAGTTCTTCACCGGTGCCCCGCTCGAACCGGCCACAGCCGCCCGCCTCGAAGCCGCGCGGGGGATCCGGCTCTTCTACGCGACGCACGCCGCATCACACAAAGGCATCGAGCTGCTCCTGGAAGCCGCCGACCTGCTCCGCCGCAGGGGCGTCGTCTTCACCCTCTGGCTCACGGTGGACCGGGCGGACTGGCCGCGGGGGGTGGCGCGGTATGAAGAGTACATCAGGGTCCATGATCTGCAGGACCGCGTGGTCAATCTGGGACGGATCGCCCATCAGGCGATCCACCGCGTCTACGGTGCGGCCGACCTGTTCGTCTTTCCTTCCCTGTGCGAGTCGTTCGGTTTCCCGCTGGTGGAAGCGATGGGCAGCGGGCTGCCGATTCTGGCCGCGGACACTCCCGTGAACAGGGAGATCTGCGCGGACGCGGCGGAATACTATCCTGCGCTGGACACCGCGGCGCTGACGGAGGCGATCGTCCGGCTGGGCGGCGATCCCGCGCGGCAGGAGCGGCTCCGCGCCGCCGCACGGGTGCGGGCCACAGCCTTTTCCTGGGATCGGCACGTGCGCGAGGTCTGGGAGGTGCTGGCAGAGGTCACACGATCATGAGGACAGGCCTCCTGTGGACCCTCAGCGCCACCGTCGCCGTCGTGATCTCGCTGTGCGGGCGGCTCCTGGCGCGCCGCCTGCCCCCCGACGATCCGCGCCGCGAGTGGATCCTGACGACCATCCCCTTGCTGCTGGGAGGCCTTCTCGGCATCGCCTCGACCGGGCCGCTCTTCGGCCAGCCCGTCGGCATCCTGCTCGGGGGAGCGTTGCTCGCGCTGCCGTGGGTGTGGCAGGACGGCAGATTCCCGGTGAAGCCCGTCCTGGCGCTGGCCGGCGCCGTCGCGATCGCCGTGACCGCCGGGGTCCGCATCGATTTCTTCAAGCACCCGTTGCTGCAGGTCCCGGTCGAAACCGGTCCGGCCGCGCTCGTCCTGACCGCCGCCTGGCTGGCGGTGATGACTCTGGCATTCTACACCACCCGGCGGCTCGAGGGGATGCCGCTCCCGCTCGTCAGCGTGGCCGCAGCGGCCTTCGTGCTGGTCATCCTCATCCAGCGGCAACACCTGACCCTGGCCCGCGGGCTCGGCCTGGGCCTGTCGGGCGCGGCGGCGGGACTTGTGCTGCTGGCACTGCTGGGTTTTCGGCCTCCGGCCCGCGCCGCTACGGCGGCCAGCGGCGGGTTCCTGCTGGGCGCGGCCGCGGTCGTCGGCATGTCGAAGACCTCCGCCGTCCTCAGCTTCGTCGTGCCCCTCCTCGTCCTGGCGATCCCCGCGCTGTCCATGACCACGCTCGTGCTGGACCGCGTGCGGCAGCGTGTGGTCGTCACGGAGGTGCGGCAGGACTTCTACAGCCTGCTGCTGAACCGCGGGTTGCCCCGGCACAAAGTCATCATCTTCGTCACGGCGCTCCAGGCGTACATCGCGGCGATCACGGTGCTTCTGGCCGTGCTGCGCTCGCTGTCACCGTGGATGAAGCTCGCGCTGTTCGCGCTGGCCATTGTCGGTGCCGCCCCGCTATTCTCGCGGTTCCTGCGGTTCCTGCTGCTGCTGCCTGGTCGGCCGGGGGTGTCGCCGGCGCACCTGCTCGAGATGAAGGTCGACGCCATCGGGATGCGGGAGGCCGTCGAGCGGATCGAGCGGTTTATCGCCTCCCGCCAGCCTCATCACGTGGTGACGGGGGACACCTCGGCGCTCGGGCGTACGCTTGACGATCGCGAGTTCCGTCAGGTCATCAACGCGGCGCACATGGTCACCGCGGACGGCATCGGTGTGGTCTGGGCGGCCCGGCTGTTCGGCGTGCCGATCAGCGAGCGCGTCTCGGGGATCGATCTGATGCAGGCGCTCTGCGCCCGCGCCGCGCAGGAAGGGTACCAGGTATTCTTCCTGGGCGGCCGGCCGGGGATCGCCGATGAAGCGGCCCGGCAGGTGCGCGCCGCCCATCCGGGAATCCGGATCGTGGGGACACACCACGGGTACTTCACGGAGGACGAAGAGCCCGCCGTCATCGAGGAAATCCGTCGGGCGAAGCCGGATGTGCTGTTCGTCGCCCTGGGCTCGCCGCGACAGGACCACTGGATCCACAGGCACATCGCGCACCTGGGGGTGCCGGTGTGCATCGGTGTGGGAGGCAGCCTGGACGTGCTGGCCGGGCGGCTGCGCCGGGCCCCGAGGTGGATGCAGCAGCTGGGGCTGGAGTGGGTGTACCGGGCGTTCCAGGAGCCCTGGCGGGTCCAGCGATGGTCACGGTTTCCGCGCGTGATCTCCGAGTCGCTGAAGCGAAAGATCCTGTCATACTGGTCATGAGTGGAGCGTGATCCATGAAGGCGATCATCCCGGTGGCGGGCGTGGGGACCCGGCTGCGGCCCCACACCCATACCCAGCCGAAGGCCCTCATGCATGTCGCCGGAAAACCCATTCTTGCCCACATCATCGACGAACTGGCCGGGGTCGGAATCGACGAAGTCGTGCTGGTGGTCGGGTACCTGGGCGACAAGATCGAGGCCTTCGCGCGTGAGCGCTACCGGGAGGTGAGGCTCCACTTCGTCACCCAGGAGGAGCCGCTCGGCAACGGCCACGCCGTCTACGTGGCGCGGGAGCACCTGGACGGGTCCCCGGTCGTGCTGATCTTCGGTGACACCATCATCAAAGGCGATCTGGCCGGGCTGATCGCGCGGCGGGAGTCGCTGGCCGGGGTGAAGGAAGTCGATGATCCGCGTCGCCTGGGGGTCGTCGAGCTGGACGCGTCAGGGCAGATTGTAAGGTTCGTGGAGAAACCGGAGCACCCGCCCACCAACCTGGCCCTCATCGGCGTGTACCACATCTGGGACTCCGCGGCGCTCGCCGCCGCGTTGGAACGGCTGGTCCGCGAGGACCGGCGGGCGCGCGGGGAGTTCTGGCTGGCCGACGGCCTGCAGTTGATGGTGGAGGCGGGAGAGAAGATGCGGACCTTCCGCATCGACCACTGGTACGACTGCGGGACGGCCAACTCGCTGCTGGCGGCGAATCACGAGCTGCTGGATATGGCTCCGCCGGAAGCCTGGCGGACGCCCGATGCCACCGTCGTCATTCCGCCCTCCTATGTCAGCCCGACCGCCGACATCCACGGCTCGGTTGTCGGTCCGCATGTCTCGATCGCCGAGGGCGCGAGCGTGATCAACTCCGTGATCCGCGACTCCATCGTCAACGCCTACGCCGAGGTCGCGGACGCCCTGCTCGAGCACTCCATCGTCGGCGAGCGGGCCATCGTCAAAGGGCGCCCGGCCCGGGTCAACGTCGGCGACTCCTCGGCCATCGAGCTGACCTGAGCGCCCGCCGCCCGGGCGCGCTTCCTGGAGCCGGCGGCTGCGTCCGGCGGCCGCATCGACCGCAGGCGCCGCACAGCTTCCCCTCGCGTCGGGGAGCTCTTGATGACCAGGGCGGGCTATACTATCTGAGAGCACGCCGGGAGATACTGGGCATGTCGGGACCCGGAGGGTGATGGCAACCGATGGCGCTGGGGCTGACGCGGCGGTTGTTCACCGTCGAGGAGTACTACCGGATGGTGGAGGCCGGGGTCTTCTCCGAGGACGACCGTGTGGAGCTCCTCGAGGGAGAGATCTACGAGATGGCGGCGATCGGCAGCCGGCACGCCGCGGTCGTGGATCGTCTCAACCAGATCTTCAGCCCGGCTGGGGGCAAGCAGTACATCGTCCGGGTCCAGAGCCCCGTGCGGTTGAGCCGGCTCTCCGAGCCGCAGCCCGACCTGGCGATCCTGCGACACCGACCCGACTTCTACGCCGGCGCACATCCGACGTCGGCGGACGTCCTCCTCATCGTCGAGGTGGCGGACACGACGGCCGAGACCGACCGGAGCGTCAAGGTTCCTCTCTGTGCGCGCTCCGGGATTCCCGAGGTCTGGTTGATCGACCTGGCCGGGGAGCGCGTGGAAGTGTACCGCAGCCCCTCGCCGCATGGGTATCTCACGCAGACCCGGGTTGCTGGCGACCAGATGGTGAGTCCCCTCGCCCTGCCAGACGTCGTCATCCCCGTCGAGCAGATCCTCGGCTGAGATGATCCGTAGCGCGACGATGGGCTCTTCGCTGGGAATATTGACGGCGCGATTCGCCTGATTGACAGCCCTTTCCGCCGCACGGTAGAATGGGCCGTTGCCATGAAGACGGTCCTTCCCCTGGATTACCAGAAGACGCGGCAGTGGCACCTCGTGGACGCCGACGGCCAGATCCTCGGCCGGCTGGCTACACGCATCGCGACGCTGCTGCGGGGCAAGCACAAGCCGCTGTTCACGACGCACCTGGACGCGGGGGACGGCGTCATCGTGGTCAACGCGGGGAAGATCCGCCTGACCGGACGCAAGGCCGATCGCAAGATGGTTTATCGGCACAGCGGCTATCCCGGCGGGTTGAAGGCGGAGGCGCTGGGCAGCCTGGTGAAGACGAAGCCGGAGCGGGTTATCACCGACGCGGTGCGCGGCATGCTGCCGCAGACGCCGTTGGGCGATCGGATGATCCGCCGGCTCAAGGTCTACCGCGGGGCCGAACACCCCCACGCGGCGCAGAAGCCGGTGGGCGGCTGACGGACGGTGAGGTGAGCTGACGTGGCGGTGGAGGTCATGGCCAACGGCACCGGGCGCCGGAAGAACGCGATCGCGCGCGTGCGTCTAGTCCCGGGCAGCGGGAAGATCATCGTAAACGGAAAGACCGCGGAGGAGTACTTCGGCCGTCCGGCGTTGCTGACCATGCTGCAGCAGCCGTTCGTCGCCGCGGAGACCCAGGGCCGCTACGACGTCGTGGCCACGGTCACCGGCGGCGGGATCTCCGGCCAGGCCGGCGCGGTCCGTCACGGCATCGCCCGGGCGCTGGCCGCGAGCGACAGCGCGCTGCGCCCGCCGCTGCACAAGGACGGACTGCTCACCCGCGATCCGCGCATGAAGGAGCGCAAGAAGTACGGGCGGAAGCGGGCGCGGAAGGGGTTCCAGTACTCGAAGCGGTAGTCTCTTCATACGGGAGAGGTGCCGGAAGGCAGAGGCTCAGAAACTGAGTCTCTGCTTTTCTTCTGCGCAGGCGAGGTCTACCGGCCGTGGGAGCGGGGGCAAGGCAAGGGTACCACGACCGGCGAGGCTTCGATGCGCATCGTTGCGGCTGCGACCACCGTTGTCCTGCTCTGCGGCATGGTTCTGGTCGTTCCCCCACCGGCGCGGGCCGGCTCGATCGCGCACGTCGTCCGTCCCGGCGAGAACCTGTACCGCATCGCCCTGCGCTACGGGGTGACCGTCGAGGCGATCACCCGCGCCAACGGCATCGCCGATCCGGAACGCATCCGGGCCGGGCTGGTCCTGACCATTCCCACCACATCGCGGTCGTCGTCCACGGGAAGGCCCGCCGCGCCGCCGCAGAAGCAGCGCGTCCCGAAGGCCGTCACCGTGGCCCGCGCCTATCGCGTCCAGCGCGGCGACACGCTCTACCGCATCGCCCGCCGCTTCGACACCACGGTCGCGGCGTTGAAAGCGGCCAACGGTCTGCGCTCCGACCGGATCCATCCGGGCCAGGCCTTGAGAATTCCCGGCCGCCGGACGGCCGCCCCGCGGCGCGTCCCGGTCCAGCCGGTCGTCATCCCGCCGCGTGCGGTGCGGCGCACCACCGAGGTGCTGCCCGCGCCCGAAGTCGGAGAGGAGGTCCGGGCGCCCCAGGCCCTGCGACTTCGCAGCGGCCCGAAGTCGTACCTGACGGCCAGCGCGCTGGTGGCGCCGGACACGGTTCTGGAGATACTGGCCCGGGCCGAGGGCTGGTATCAGGTGCAGCTCCCCGGCGGGGAGCTCGGATGGGTGCGGGAAGACGAGCTGCGCGTCATCCAGCGCGTCACGCCGGTGGATCCGGCCACCGTCCACGGCGCGGACATCGTGCGGGACGCGATGCGCTATCTCGGCGTGCCCTACCGCTGGGGCGGGACCTCCGCGCAGAGCGTGGACTGCTCCGGATTCGTCTACATCGTCTTCAGCGCCCGCCTGCCCAGCCTGGCGCGCCTGCGCTCGTACGACTATTTCCAGATGGGCACGCCGGTCCGGGGCGAGGACCTGTTGCCCGGGGATCTGGTGTTTTTCACGACCTACGCGCCCGGGCCCTCGCACGTGGGCATCTACATCGGGGATGGGAAGTTCATCCACGCCTCGTCGGGCGCAGGCCAGGTAGTGGTCTCTCCGCTCACCGATGCCTACTACGCCGCCCGCTACCTCGGGGCGCGCCGCCTCCTCACACCGTAGCCCCGGGCGCCGCATCGGAGTGAGCGGCGTGGGAGTCCCCCGGCCAGGTCTCCTTGAGGTGGGGGGAACCGCGCCGCGCCCTCCAGAAGTGGCTGAAGCGTGAGCGCTCCTGCATCGTCCGTCCGGCGCGTGCTCATCCTCGGCGCGGGGGGGCGTGACTTCCACAACTTCAACGTCTTCTTCCGGATGCGCCCGGAGTACGACGTCGTCGGCTTCACGGCCACCCAGATCCCCGACATCGAGGGACGCATCTATCCGACATCGCTGGCCGGCGGGCGGTACCCGCGCGGCATCCCCATCTATCCTGAGGAGGATCTCGAGCGGGTGATCCGGGAGCAGCGGGTCGATGTCGTGGTCTTCGCCTACAGCGACGTCTCGCACGAGCACGTGATGCACCTGGCCAGCCGGGCCATGGCCGCCGGCGCCTCCTTCGAGCTGCTCGGCCCGCAGGACACGATGCTGGTCTCGCGGTTGCCGGTGGTCAGCATCTGCGCGGCGCGGACCGGTGCGGGGAAGAGCCAGACCACCCGCCGCGTGGCCGCGATCCTGAAACGGCTCGGCTGGCGCGTCGCGGTCATCCGGCACCCCATGGCCTACGGTGACTTCGTCCGGCAGCGGGCACAGCGCTTCGCCCGGCTGGCGGACCTGGACCGCTACGAGGTGACGATCGAAGAGCGCGAAGAGTACGAGCCGCACCTGCAACAGGGCACGACCGTCTACGCCGGGGTCGACTACGGCGAGGTCCTCGCCCTGGCCGAAGAGGACGCCGAGGTCATCATCTGGGACGGCGGCAACAACGACTTCCCGTTCCTGCGCCCGTCCCTGCATATCGTCGTCCTGGATCCCCATCGGGCGGGGCATGAGCTGCGCTACCATCCGGGCGAGACGAACCTGCGCATGGCGGACGTGATCGTCGTCAACAAGGTGGACACGGCGCAGCCCGACGACGTGACGACGGTGCGGGCCAACGCGGCCCGGGTGAATCCCCGGGCGGTGATCGTGGAGGCCGCCTCGCCGGTGAGCGTGGACGAGCCCGGGCTCATCCGCGGCCGATCCGTCCTGGTCGTGGAGGACGGTCCCACCCTGACGCACGGAGGGATGGGCTTTGGCGCGGCGACGCTGGCCGCGCGCAACCACGGGGCCAGAGAACTCGTCGACCCCCGACCCCACGCGGTGGGCAGCATCCGCGAGGTGTTCGAGCAGTACCGGCACCTGGGGCCGGTTCTCCCGGCGATGGGCTACGGGCCGGAGCAGGTCCGCGAGCTGCAGGAGACGATCGAACGCGCCGGGGCGGAGGTCGTGGTCATCGGCACCCCGGTGGACCTGCGCCGCCTGATGACGCTGCGCCCTCCCGCCGTCCGCGTGCGCTACGAGCTGGAAGAGCGGACGCGGCCGGATCTGGAGGACCTCCTGCGGGAGTGGAAGGAGCGACGTTGAAGATGGCTTCGGTCATGCTGGCGGGACGCGACCTGGTCTCCATGGACGACCTTACCGCGGAGGAGCTGCAGGCCGTGCTGGCGCGCGCGGCCGAGCTCAAGGCGCGCCTTCGCGCCGGGGAGCAGACGCCTGCGGCCGCGGGGAAGTCGCTGGCCATGATCTTCGAGAAGCCGTCGCTGCGCACCCGGGTCACCTTCGAGGTGGGGATGCGCCAGCTCGGCGGTCAGGCCATCTACCTGGCTCCGCAGGACATTCAGCTGGGCGCGCGGGAGAGCATCGCCGACGTCGCGCGCAACCTCTCCCGGTGGGTGAACGGGATCATGGCCCGCACCTTCGCCCATCGCACGGTCCAGGAACTGGCCGAGTATGCATCGGTCCCTGTTGTGAACGGGTTGTCTGACAGGGAACATCCCTGTCAGACGCTCGGGGATCTGCTCACCATCCAGGAGCATTTCGGAAGGCTCGAAGGTATCCGGGTGACGTGGGTCGGCGACGGCAACAATGTCCTCCATTCGTTGCTGCTGGGTGGTGCCAAAGTCGGACTGCACATCACCGTCGCTACCCCCCCGGCTTATGAGCCGGCGGGGGAACTGGTCTCCCGTGCCCGCGCGATCGGGGGGGAGGGCGCCGTCGTCCTGACGCCCGACCCGCACGAGGCCGTGCGCGGGGCCGACGTCATCTACACCGACGTGTGGGTGAGTATGGGCCAGGAAGCGGAGCGCCAGGAGCGGCTGCGCGCCTTCGCCGGATTCCAGGTCGATGCTGGCCTCCTGCGCGCCTCCGGGGGCAAGGCCAAGGTGATGCACTGCCTCCCCGCGCACCGGGGAGAGGAGATCGCCGCCAATGTGCTGGACGGCCCGAACTCGATCGTCCTGGACCAGGCCGAGAACCGGCTGCACGCGCAGAAGGGGCTCCTGGCCATGATACTGTAGCGGCGGCGTCTATGCCCTGGGGGATCCGGCTTCTCGACATCCTGGACGTCCTGATCGTCACGGTCCTCATCTACCAGCTGCTGCTGTTGATCCGCGGGACGCGGGCGGTGCAGCTGGTGACGGGGCTGGGGGTGCTGCTCGCCGTCTACGCCATCAGCCGCGCCCTGCAGCTCCATACGCTGCAGTCGCTGCTCGAGTACCTGGGCGCGGTTATCCCGATCGCCTTGCTCGTCCTGTTCCAGCCCGAGCTCCGCCGCATGCTCGAACAACTTGGTCGCGGCGGGGTGATCGTCACCGGCCTGGCGCCGCACGGCCTGGGCCGCGAGGAGGCGATCCGCCTGGCCAACGACCTGGCGCGGGCCGGGCGCGTCCTGAGCCTGCGGAAGATCGGCGCCTTGATCGTGCTGGAGCGCCGGACCGGCCTGACCGACTTCATCGAAACCGGCATCAAGGTCGACGGTGTCGTCACCGTCCAGCTCCTGATCAACATCTTCTTTCCAAACTCGCCGCTGCACGACGGGGCGGCGATCATCCGAGGCAATCGGGTGATGGCGGCGGGGTGCCTGCTCCCGCTCAGTGAGAATCCCGGGCTCAGCCGCACGCTCGGCACACGCCACCGTGCGGCCGTCGGCATCTCCGAGCAAACCGACGCGTACGCCATCGTCATCTCTGAGGAGACGGGAGCCATCTCCCTGGCGCGGGAGGGCGAACTCGTCCGCGGCCTGTCCGAGGAGGAGCTCAAGGCCTCCCTGCTCGAGCTGTTCACGCCGGAGGCGCCGCGGGGCGCGCGGGCCCGATGGCGGTGGTGGCGGGTGGCCCCGCGGCCATGAGGCTCCGACCGATCAACGAACAGACCATGCTGCTCGTGCTATCGTTCGCGATCAGCGTGACGCTGTGGGCCTACGTGAGCTCCGGACGGACCGCGCCGGTGCCGCAGGCCACCACCAAGATCGTGGCCGTCATTCCCTCGATCACCGGCGAACCGGCCTACGGCTACAGCCTGCTCGGCATTCGCGTCACGCCCCTGGCCGTGACGCTGACCGGTCCGCCCGCGTCGCTCGTTCAGGTGCAGACGGTGGCCACGGAGCCGGTGAACATCGGAGGGCAGACGCGCGACTTCGTCGAGGAGGTCGCCGTCCTGCCTCCCCCGGGGATCCAGGTCAGCGGCCGCGTGCGTGTCGCGGTGCAGATCGTCCCCGCCGTGGCCGTGACCACGGTGCGCGGGATCCACATCCAGATGCCGCGCCTCCCCGCAGGCTACGTCGCCGAGGTCCAGCCGGACCGCGTCGCCGTGGAGGTGCAGGGGCCGGTCACCCTCGTGAACCGGCTCCGCGCGGCGGACTTCACGGCGCGCGTGGACGGTCTCGACGTCGCGGAAGGGCGGCAGCGCGCCCAGGTCAGGGTGCAGGCCCCGCCGCAGGTCGAGGTCCTCAGCATCACTCCGGCCGGCGTGACCGTGACCGTGCGCAAAGGCGGCTAGCATGGGCCGGCTGTTCGGCACCGACGGGATCCGCGGCGTGGCGAACGTAGACCTGACGCCCGAGCTGGCGTTCAAGGTCGGTCGCGCCGCGGCGCACGTGCTGGCGGGCGACGGCAACCGGTTCGTCATCGGGCGCGACACGCGCCTCTCGGGCGAGATGCTGGAAGCGGCACTGGTGGCGGCGATCTGTTCCACCGGCGGCCGCGTCCTGCGCGCCGGCATCCTCCCCACGCCTGCCGTCGCCTTCCTCGGCCGCGCCCACGGCGCGGTGGCGATCGCCATCTCCGCCTCGCACAATCCGGTGGAGGACAACGGGATCAAGTTCTTCGCGCCGGACGGCTTCAAGCTTCCGGAGGCGGTGGAAGACGCCATCGAAGCCTCGCTGGAGCGTCACGATCTCCGGCGGGCGGCCGGAGAGGAGATCGGCCGGACCGAGGAGTTGCCCGACGCCGTGGAGCGCTACGTCGATTTCGTGGCCTCGCTGGCGACCGTGCCCCCGGTGGGGCTGCGGGTGGTTGTGGACTGCGCCTTCGGCGCGGCGTGCCCTGTGGCCCCCCGCCTGTGGGAGCGGCTGGGCGCCACCGTCATTCCGATCAACGCCGAGCCCGACGGCGGTCGCATCAACGTCGACTGCGGGTCGACCCACCCCGAGGTGATTCGGGCCGCCGTGCTGGCGCACGGCGCGGACGTGGCCTTCGCGCACGACGGGGACGCCGATCGGGTGATCGCGGTGGACGAGACCGGCCGGATCGTCGATGGGGATGCGCTCATGGGGCTGTGCGCGCTGCACCTGGCGGCGCACTCACGCCTGCCGGGCAAGGTCGTGGTCGCCACCGTGATGTCCAATCTCGGCTTGGAGATCGCTCTGCGCCGGTCCGGCCTCGCGCTCGAGCGGACGAGGGTCGGCGACCGCTACGTGCTGGAGCGGATGCGCGAGCTCGACGCTCCCCTGGGCGGCGAGCAGAGCGGGCATATCATCTTCCTCGAGCATGCCACCACCGGCGACGGCCTCGTCACGTCCGTTCAGGTGGTCAACGTGATGATGGAGACGGGCCGGCGGCTGTCCGAACTGGCGGCGCCGATCGAGCGCTTCCCGCAGGTGCTGAGGAACGTCCGCGTGAACTCGCGCGACGGCGTCGAGGCGCATCCCGCCGTGCAGGCGGCGGTCGGCGAGGCGGAACGCCGCCTCCAGGGCCGCGGGCGCGTCCTGGTCCGCCCTTCGGGCACCGAGCCGCTCGTCCGGGTGATGGTGGAGGCAGAGGATGCGGGCGAGGCGGAGAGCGTGGCCGCCTCGCTGGCTGAGGTGATCGGCCGGACCTTCGGCGCGCCGGGCTCGTGAGCGGTACCCTTCCACTCGAGATGCCTGCCCGCGTGGTCGCGCCCCGCTCACGCGGTCTCGGGATTGAGGGTGGGCAGCCGCTCCGCTCTGGCCGCCTTGAGCAGCCGCTCGTCCGATGCCAGAAACGTGGGATCCTCGCCGAGGGCGTCCCTCAGGCTGAGGGCGGAGGCCAGGTGAACGGCATCGTACCCTCGAAGCGGATGGCGCGCGATCAGCCTTCGCGCCGTCACGAGGACCTCATCGTGGAGCTCGATGCGCACATAGCTGTGCCAGTCCCGCTCGAACCGGGCGCAGGCACCCGCATAACCGTCCCGGGAGAGGTCGCCCTCACGATGCCGCCGGGCGAGCGCCGCATGGACTTCCGCGTACGCAATCTTTGCGGTCGCGATCGGCTCGCGCGCGGTGAATAGCCGTCGAATCGCGTCCGATCCGGCCTCGGCGACGAAGCGTTTGATGAGCGCGCTGGTATCGAGGTAGGTCATCGCCGGTCTTGGAGGATGGTCCTCGACACCGGTTCTCCGGTCACCTTCACCGGACGCACGCGTCCCAGCGGTCGGCGCGTGGGGAGGGTCACCAGTCCCCGGGCGGCCATCCGAGCCAGCCGGGTCTCGCGGCTGACCTCGGGTCCGTCGGAGTGTATCGGGCGGATCAGGGCGATGGGTTTGCCCCGCTCTGTCACGACGACCTCCTCGCCCTGCCTGGCCCGGCGCAGGTACAGTGTGAGCCGGTTCTTCAACTCCCTCACCCCTACCGTCGCCACCGGTTATCCTCCGCCTCCTGTCTTGTGGCTATTGTAGCTACATTGATCGATCCAGGTCAAGGATGGGCCCGCGAGGAGCGGCGACTTGTGCGTAGAACTGCTTACGAGCAGACGTTATACTGTGAGACCAGTACGGGAGGAGGTGGGAGAGGACAGCAACTCGGTGCCACAGCGCCTGCCCCCTGGGAGCAGATGACCAGGGGTGACGAGGGAGGGGAACTCGAAAGCAGTCGGCGGGTGACCCTAGGCCCCGTTCCGGGCCTGCACCGGCCCCGGCGCCCGCCGGGGTCAAGGCGGCTCACAAACCCGGAGGTAACTCCGGCCCAGAAGGTCGCCGGGAACAGGACGGAAGAGGACGATCGCTTCCGTCCGGCACGACATTCACACCGACGGGTACGACTATGTCGACGCCCCTGTGGGGCGTCCGGGAGGCTGTCCATGTGTGGCATCATGGGCTACATCGGGCATCGTGACGCCCTGCCGATTCTGCTCGACGGGTTGCGCAGGCTGGAATACCGCGGGTACGACTCGGCCGGGGTGGCGGTGCTGGGCAACGGGCACATCGAGGTCCGCAAGACGGCGGGCAAACTCGCCCGCCTGGCCGAGGTCACGCCGGCGGGCAGCCTGCTCGGCTCCGTGGGCATCGGCCACACCCGCTGGGCGACGCACGGCCTGCCCACCGACCAGAATGCGCACCCGCACAGTGACTGCACCGGCTCGGTCGTCGTCATCCACAACGGCATCATCGAGAACTTCCTGACCCTGAAGGAAATGCTCGCCAAGCGCGGCCATACCTTCCGCTCCGACACCGACACCGAGGTCCTCGCCCACCTCATCGAGGAGGCGCTCGCCGCCGCTCCCGGGGTGAGCCTCGAGGAGGCGGTCCGCGCCGCCGTGGCCCAGGCCAGCGGCGCGTACGCCATTGTCGTGCTGTGCAGCGACCAACCCGACCGCATCGTGGCCGTGCGGCAGATCAGCCCGCTGGTCGTCGGGCTGGGCCGGGACGAGACGCTCCTGGCCTCGGACATCCCGGCGCTGCTGACGCACACCCGCGACGTGCTGATCATCGAAGACGGCGAGATGGCGGTCCTGACGCGTCACGGCGCGACCATCCAGACCATCGCCGGCGCGCCCGTCCACAAACCGCCGGTCCGCATCACCTGGGACGCCGAGATGGCGGAGAAGGGCGGATACGCTCACTTCATGATCAAGGAGATCCACGAGCAGCCGCAGGCCCTCCAGGAGACGATGATGGGCCGCCTGGACGCCGAAGGCAAAGTGGAGCTGGACGGTGTCACCTACACGGACGAACAGATCCGCGCGCTGGCGAAGGTGTGGATCACGGCCTGCGGGACCGCCTACCACGCCGGGCTGGTCGGCCGCTGGTGGATCGAGCACCTGGCGAAGGTGCCGGTCGAACCGGATCTGGCCAGCGAACTGCGCTACCGGGATCCGCTCATCGCCGCGCAGACGCTGACGGTGGCGATCAGCCAGTCCGGGGAGACGGCCGACACGCTCGCCGCCGTGCGCGAGGCGCGGGGACGGGGATCGCGGGTCCTGGCCGTGACGAACGTCGTCGGGAGCACGCTCTCCCGCGACGCCGACGACGTCCTCTACATCCGCGCCGGTCCGGAGATCGCCGTGGCCAGCAGCAAGGCCTACATCACCATGCTCGCCGCCCTGGCCATGCTGGCGATCGACCTGGGGTTGCGCCGCGAGGCGGTGACGCCGGCGCAGGCCTCGGCCCTCATCCGCCAGATGAAGCTGCTTCCGGGGAAGGCGCAGGAGGTGCTGAACCGGGACGCCGTGCTGCGCGAGCTGGCCGGGCGGCTGGTGGACTCCGAGCACGTCTTCTACATCGGCCGCGGGCTGGACTACGCCGTGGCCATGGAAGGGTCGCTGAAGCTCAAGGAGATCTCCTACGTGCACTCCGAGGCGCTGGCCGCCGGCGAGCTCAAGCACGGGACCCTGGCCCTGGTCACCAACGGCACGCCGGTCTTCGCCCTGGTCACCCAGCGACACGTCTACGAGAAGACCCTGTCCAACATCCAGGAGGTCAAGGCGCGGGGCGGCCACGTCATCGCCGTGGCCTACGACGGCGATCAGGAGATCACCAAGTACGCGGACGACGTCCTGCGCATCCCGTCCACGGAGGACCTGCTGGCCCCGGTGCTGGCGATCATCCCGCTGCAGCTCCTGGCCTATCACGTGGCGCGCCTGCGGGGGAACGACATCGACCAGCCGCGAAATCTGGCCAAGAGCGTGACCGTGGAGTGACCCAAGGCACCGGGAGAGGATTCATGGCGATCGATGAGGAGCTGTTGAAGATCCTGGCCTGCCCTCTGGACAAGGCGCCGGTGGAACTGCGCGGCGACCGCATCGTCTGCACGCAGTGCGGCCGCCGCTATCCGATCCGGGACGGCATCCCCGTCATGCTGATTGACGAAGCGGAGCTGCCGGCGTAAGCGCGATGGAGATCCGTGGAATCGGGATCGACATCGTCGAGGTCGAACGCATCGAGCAGGCGCTCGCCCGGTGGGGGGACGCGTTCGTCTCCCGCGTCTTCACCCCCGGCGAAGACGTGCGTTCCCGCCATCCCCGCGTCCGCAGCCAGCGCCTGGCGGCCCGGTTCGCCGCCAAGGAGGCGGTGATGAAGGCCCTGGGGTTGGGCTGGCGGACGATGGCCTGGCACGAGATTGAGATCGTGCACGACCCGCTCGGCCGTCCCTCCGTCCACCTCCGCGGCGGGGCCGCCCGGGCGGCGGAGCAACGGGGCGTCGGCGCGATCCACGTCACGCTCTCGCACACCCACGCCCTCGCTCTCGCCGGCGCCGTCGCCCTCGGCACGCCCGCCGCCTGATTCCGTCCGCACTCCCCGCCGCCCCAACGCGCATGTGACTTGTATTGCGTCCTCCGCTCGCTCGCCGCGCAGAATCGGCCGGCCTCGCTGGTGCTAACCACAGAGGCACAAGAACCTCAGAATTCCCTGTGAGTGAGAAGTCTAACAGCACACGACTCAGGGCATACGGCCCGTAAGCAGAGTCCAATTACCGACAGTTCCGGGGCGCCGCTGGCTGTCAATGATGCCCGAACCTTGACCCACCCCGATGCATGAATTCTGACCCACCCCGTCGGCGCCCGATGTCAGGCTGGCGCTACTGGCTGTTTGAGGACGCCGGCCTTCTGCTTCTCTTTCAGCCGATACGACTCACCCTTGATGTTGATGGTCACGCTGTGGTGCAAGAGCCGGTCGAGGATCGCGGTGGCGATGATGGGATCGCCGAAGATCTCGCCCCACTGGCCGAAACCGCGATTGCTGGTCAAGAGCATCGCGCCCCGCTCGTAGCGGCGCGAGATGAGCTGGAAGAAGAGATGGGCCGCGTGCCGGTCGATCGGCACATACCCGATCTCGTCGATGACCAGGAGCTTGGGCATCGTGTAGAACTTGAGCTTGTCCTCGAAGCGGTTCTCGGCGTAGGCTTTGGTGAGCGCGGTCAGCAGGCTGGTGGCTGAAGAGAAATAGGCCCGCACCCCGCGCTGGACAGCCTTGAGCGCCAGCGCCACGGCCAAATGGGTCTTCCCGGTCCCGGGCGGACCGAGGAGGACGACGTTCTCCGCGTGCTCGATGAAGCGCCCGGAGGCCAGCTCCTGGATTTTCTTGCGGTCGATTCCGTTTATCGCCCTGGAGGCTCGCGGGAGGAGATCAATCAGGCGATACGCTCTAACGACCCTGGAGCACGGTTTGTCTCGTGCCAGGGATGACATGCGCACTCTTCTGATGTCCGTCGACAGATATACGCTAGCATATGACGGTTTCGTGACCGTGGGGAGCGTACGGGCTGACGCCGTGCTTATTGAGGCTGGCGAGCGCAGGCGTCGAGGCAGTCTGAGGTTTGCACAACGGTACAGTCCGGCTAGTTCACTGCGGGAATTCGCGACTGTCGGCAACCCCGCTTATCTCGGAGAGTTCGGGCAAGAACCTGATAGTGGATGGCGCGACAAGTCCCCTTCTCCGGTGTTAGCCTCGAACTGGACTAGCTCTTCAAAGTGCGGCCACTGAACACTCGGCACGAGCCACGCCCGATTCTGAGCAGGAACCCGGCTGCCGGCGGGCGAATCTGGTAATCGTTTTCCATGGCTGCGACCATCCGGGACGTGGCGGCGCGCGCCGGGGTCTCCGTCGCCACCGTCTCGCGCGTCGTCAATCGCAGTCCGCACCGGGTGAGTCCCGCCACCCAGCGCCGCGTGCAGGCCGCCGTCCAGGCGCTGGCTTATGAGTCGAACATCATCGCCCGGGGGTTGAAGAAGCGCAGTACGCGCTCCGTCGCCCTCATCGTGCCCGACATCAGCAACCCCTTCTTCCCGGCCATCGCCCGCGGCATCGAAGACGTGGCCCGCGCCCGCGGCTACGCCGTCCTCCTCTGTAATACCTACGAGGACCTGGAGCGCGAGCGCGCCTACCTCGACCTGCTGGCCAAACGCATGGTGGACGGGTTGGTGTTCGCCACAGCCGGGAGCAATACGCGACACCTCCGGGCGCTGCGGCGCGAAGGACGGCCGGTCGTGCTCGTGGCCCGCGACGTGGCCGGGGTGCGCATCGACACCGTGCTGGTCGACAACTTCCGCGGGGAGTTCGAGGCGACCACGCACCTGCTCGGCCTCGGGCACCGGCGGATCGCCCACATCACCGGCCCGCGGTCGCTGCACGTCGCCTCTGAGCGGCGGCGAGGCTACCTGCAGGCCCTCGAGGCGGCCGGCGTCCCCCGGTCCGATGCCGTGATCGTGGAGGGGGACTTTGCCGCGGAGGGAGGCCGCCAGGCGGTGCAGCACCTGCTGGAGCGCGGCGTGCGGTTCACGGCCGTGGCGGCGGCCAACGATCTGATGGCGATCGGCGCGATGGAGGCGCTGCGCCACGCCGGCCGCCGGATCCCCCAGGACGTGGCCGTGGTCGGTTTCGACGACATCACCTTCGCCTCGCTCGTCTCTCCCGCGTTGACCACGGTGGCGCAGCCGAAGTACCGCATGGGCCAGCTGGCGATGGAGCGCTTGCTCGAGCTGATGGACGGGGCCGACGAGGGCGGCCGGCAGACGGTGCTGATCCCGCAGCTTGTCGTTCGGGAGTCGTGCGGGGCGCGAGCGGCCGCCGGCGCGATCAACGGTCGCGAAGAATCGACTCGCGTAGGAGGCGGTGGAGGATGAAAGGACTTGTGCTGACGGCGGAGTGGGATCCCCGCCCGGACTACCAGGTCTCGGAGTGGGAGCGGAAGACGGGGAAGGCGGTGACGGGCAGCAGCGTCTGGCGCACGCCGCGCCTGTCGCTCGAATCACTCGCCGAACCCAAGCCGGGACCCGGCGAGGTGCTGATGAGGCCCAGGGCCTGCGGGGTCTGCGGGTCGGACGTGCACTTCTTCGAGACCGACGCGCAGGGGTACATGCTGTACCCGGGCCTGACCCGCTTCCCGGTGGTCATCGGACACGAGTTCAGCGGGGAGATCGTGGAGGTCGGCCGGGACGTCACCGACCTCAGGGCCGGCGACATGGTCACCGCGGAGGAGATGATCTGGTGCGGCGAATGCACCCCGTGCCGCAACGGCTATCCCAACCAGTGCCTGCGCCTGGAAGAGATCGGCTTCACCATCAACGGCGCGCAGGCCGACTACCTGGCGATCGGCGCCAAGTACTGCTGGAAGATCAACGCCCTGGTCGAGCGCTACGGCACGAAGGAGAAGGCTTTCGAGGCCGGGGCGCTGTGCGAGCCGACCAGCGTCAGCTACAACGCGATGTTCAGCCGGGCCGGAGGTTTTGCCCCGGGCGGGCATGTCGTCGTCTTCGGCACCGGGCCGATCGGCTTCGCCGCCATCGCCCTGGCCCGGGCCGCCGGCGCGGCGAAGATCATCGCGTTCGAGGTCAGCGCGATGCGCCAGGAACTGGCCCGCCAGGTGGGCGCGGATGTCGTGCTCGACCCGGTCGCCCTTGAACGGCAGGGGACCCGGCCGCGCCAGGCCATCATGGAGCTCACCGGCGGCGAGGGCGCGGCGATGCTGGTCGAGGCCGCGGGCGCGCCGCCGAAGACCATCCCCGAGATGGAAGCCTCAATGGCCGTGGGCGGCAAGATCGTGATGATCGGCCGCGCCAGCGAGCGGGCCCCCGTCTACCTGGAGCACTTCCAGACGCACGCCGCGCAGATCTACGGGGCGCAGGGGCACTCCGGCTACGGCAACTTCCCGAACGTCATCCGCCTGATGGCCAGCGGGCGTATCGACCTGACCCCGATCATCACCAGCCGGTTCACGCTGGACCAGGGCGTGGAGGCGATCAAAAAGGCGACCAGGCGCGAGGACGGCAAGATCATGATCAGGGCGTAGCGGTGCGGGGCAACGGGGGGAGGTGAGAGGGCGGAGATCGCCGGGCGGCAGTACACGCAGGACGAGGGAGGGAGATTGATGAGACGGTGGTCGCTAGCGGCCGTGCTGATCCTCGCACTCCTGGCCACTGCGGGCTATGGGGTGCGGCTGGCCGCCGCTCCCAGGCAGATGACCTTCTATGTCATCGCCCACACGGGCCCCGGAGATCCCTTCTGGGCGGTGGTGCAGCGTGGCGTTCAGGACGCCGGCAAGGTGCTGGGCGTCAGGGCGATCTTCCAGGGTCCCCCTCAGCGGGACATCCCCGCGCAGGTCAACATGGCGCGGGCGGCCATCAACGCCCGGGCCGACGGGATTGCCATCTCGGTGAGCGATCCCACGGCGATCGGGGCCGTGATCCGCGATGCCAGGGGCAAGGGCATCCCGGTCGTGGCCATCAATGTCAAGGAACCCGCCGACTACGCGGGTGCCCCCATCCCATACATGGCGTACATTGGGATGGACGAATACGAGGCCGGCAAGAACGTCGCCCGGTTCCTGCTGAATAAGATCCCCCAGGGGGCGACCGTCCTCATCTCCATGCACGAGCCCGGGCATGTGGGGCTCGAGGCGCGGGCGCGCGGCATCACCGAGGTGCTGACCGCGGAGCGGCAGGCCAAGGTCAGCAAGCTCGACACCACCCAGGATCCCACGAAGTCCCTGGCCACCACGCGCGCCTTTCTGAAGTCCAACCCCGACACGAAGGCGCTGTTCACCCTGGGCCCGCTCGGGGCGATCCCGGCGATCAAGATGATCCGGGAGGACAAGCTGGCGGGGAAGCTGGTCATGGCGTCGTTCGACCTCGACCCCGGGACCATCCAGGCGATCAAGGAGGGGTTGGTCGAGGCGACGGTCGACCAGCAGCAGTACCTCCAGGGGTTCATCTCGGTGGTGCAGCTCTACCTCTATGCGAAGTACAACCTGATGCCCACCGACTACAACACCGGCCGCGGACTCGTCACCAAGGAGTCGGCCGCGCAGGTGGAGTCGCTCGTCAAGCAGGGGTACCGGTAGCAACGCCGGTGAGGGGGCGCGACTCGATGCGTCCCCTCACCGCCCGACGGTGGTGACGGGATGAACGAGGCGCCTGAAGCCGGCGTGCGGGCTCCGGCAGCCGCGGCCGGGCTGTCCGGACGGACCGCACGGGAGCACCTGCGCGTCGTGCTCGGGGTGCGCGAGCTGGGCGTCCTGATCGCGCTGCTCGCGATCATCGCCGTCTTCACGCTGCTGAACCGCGCGTTTCTTACGCTCGACACCTTCGGAGACATCCTGACCCAGGCCGCCGAGCTCGGCGTCGCCGCCGTCGGCATCACCTTCTTGATGATCGCCGGCGAGTTCGACCTCTCCGTGGGCTCGAACTTCGCCTTCGCCGGCGTGCTACTGGCCCTGCTCGTCACCAGGCACGGCCTGGCCCCCGTCGCCGCGGTGGGGCTGGCCCTGGCCGCGGCCGGGACGATCGGCCTGCTGAACGGCGTGGTCACGCTGGCCACGCGCATCCCCTCGTTCATCACCACGCTGGGCACCATGATGCTGTGGCGCGGCCTGGCCCTGGCGCTGACCGGCGGGTGGCCGATCACGATTCTCACCACATCCACGATGCTGGATGTGCTCGGCGGACGCGCCGTGTACAGCACCGTGCGCGTCTCCGCGCTGTGGTGGCTCATCGTGACCGTGATCTTCTGGATCTTGCTCGCCAAGACCGCCTACGGCAACTGGGTGTTCGCGACGGGGGGCAAGCGCGAGGCCGCCCGGGCGCTCGGCGTTCCGGTTCGGCGCGTGAAGCTCGTCAACTTCACTCTGGCCGGGCTCAGTGCCGGGGCAGCCGGGTTCATGCAGTTTGGGCGCATGGGCTCGATGTCGCCGGTGTGGGGAGATGGACTGGCCCTGGAGGCGATCGCCGCAGCCGTCATCGGCGGGACGTCGCTGATGGGTGGCGCGGGCACGATCCTGGGCACGGTGCTGGGCGCCATCACCATGGCCGCGATCCGCGTCGGGCTGGTCATGGTGGGGGCGCCTTCATACTGGTATACCGCCTTCCTGGGGGCGGTCGTGGTCGTCGCCGTGGTCTTGAACGTCAAGCTGGAGGAGGCCTTCGCGTGGCGGCGGTGAGGACCGGAGATCACCCCCTCGTCGAGGCGCGCCGTCTCTCCAAGAGGTTTGGCACGGTCCAGGCCCTGGTGGACGTGGACTTCCACGTCGGACGCGCCGAGATCGTCGGTCTGGTCGGCGACAACGGCGCCGGGAAGTCCACGCTGATCAAGATCCTCACGGGGGTGCTGGCGCCGGATGCGGGGGAGTTGTACTTCAACGGCCGGCCCATCCGGCTGGCATCGCCGAAGGCCGCGCGGGCCCTGGGGATCGAGACCGTCTATCAGGACCTGGCCCTGGTCGAGCAGATGAGCATTGCCCGCAACTTCTTCCTGGGCAGCGAGCCCACACGCCGCCTGGGGCCGATCCGCCTGCTGGATGCGGCGACGATGCAGCGCGACACCGAGCGGGTCCTGCGCGAGATCGGCATCACCACGCTGCGCTCCGCCGGGCAGGATGTCTCGGTCCTCTCCGGCGGAGAGCGTCAGGCCATCGCCATCGGCCGGACGATGCACTTCGGGGCGAAGCTGATCATCCTGGACGAGCCGACCTCGGCGCTGTCGATCAAGGAGACGGCCAAGGTCCTCGACTACATCGGGCAGGCCAAGCGCCGCGGGTTGTCCGTGATCTTCATCACCCACAACCTGTACCACGTCTATCCCGTCTCGGACCGGATCGTGGTGCTGGATCACGGGCGGAAGGTCGGAGACTTCGCCCGGGATGCAGTGAGCATCGACGACCTGGTGAGCCTGATCACGATTCAGCGGAAGGATACCCGTGCGCCGGTCTGACCTGGCCCCGTGCCTGGATGCGCTCTTCGCGGACGTCCCGGACGCCGAGGCTCTGGAGGTCGTGGCCGACCTGGGGATGACGCGATTCGAATTCTGGGACTGGCGCGGGCGGGACATCGATGCGCTGGCCCGACGGATGCGCGCGCTGGGCTGCCGGGCGGCGATCTTCAGCGGCAACACCTTCGAGGAGCCGCTGGTGGACGCGGATGCCCATCCGCAGGCGCTGGCCCACCTGGCCCGGTCGATCGAGGCGGCCGGGAGACTGGGGACGCGGATGCTCGTGGCGCACGTGGGCTACAGCCTGGGCGACCGCCCCCCCGAAGCGCAGTGGGAAGCCGCGGTGACCGGACTGCGTGCGGCGGGCGAGATGGCGGAGGAGGCCGGGATTGTGCTCGCCGTCGAACCGCTCAACTCCATCCTCGACCACCCGGGGTACTTCCTCGATACCCTGCCCGCGGCGCTGCGCCTGCTGGCGGACGTGGACCGGCCGTCCGTCCGGCTGCTGCTCGATATCTACCACATGCGGATGATGCACGATGATCTGCTGGTCCGTCTCCCGGAGGCGCTGCCCCATACCGTGCACGTGCACGTCGCCGACGTCCCGGGGCGGCGGGAGCCCGGCACCGGCGCGATCGACTGGCCCGCGGTGATGCGGACCCTGGACGCCTCCGGATACCGAGGGGCGATCGGGCTGGAGTGCTGGCCCAGCGGCGACCCGGTCTCCGCCGTGCGCAGCGCCACCGAGGTGCTGACGCGATGAGACGCTTCGGCCTGAACGGCGCCACCACCGGACCTGCGGACCTGCGGACCGACATCCGGGCCGCGCGCGAGGCCGGCTATGAGGTCATCGAGATCCGCGACACGAAGCTGCGCGACTACCTGAAGGCGGGCGGGACGCTCGAAGGGCTCCGGCAGGAACTTCAGGAGGCCGGTCTGGAGGCCTACACCCTGAACGCCCTGGAGCATGCCACCCATGCCACCGGGGCCGCGCTGCTGGCCCTGCTCGACCGGGTGAAGACCTTCTGCGAGTGGGCCGCCCAGCTCGGGTGCCCGTACGTCGTTGCCGTCCCCAGCTTCGCCTCCGAGGTCAGGGACCCCCGGCGGATGCGGGAAACGGCGGTGGATGCGCTGCGGGCGATCGCCGAGACGGCCCGGCCGTACCGGGTGAAGATTGGCTTCGAGTTCCTGGGCTTTCCCGACTGCGCGGTGAACACGCTCGGCCTGGCCCGCGAGATCGTAGACGCCGCCGGCGATCCGGGGATCGGACTGGTGATCGACGCCTTCCACTTCTTCGTCGGCGGCTCGTTCTGGGGGATGCTGGAGGGGCTGGATCCACAGCGCCTCTTCATCGTGCACCTGGACGACGCGGAGGACCGGCCGCCGGAGACGCTGACCGACGCGCACCGGCTGTTGCCGGGGGACGGCGTGATCCCTCTGCGCGAGCTGGTCCGGCAGATCGAGTTGCTGGGCTACGTGGGTCCGTGGTCGATCGAGCTGTTCCGTCCGGAGTACTACGCCTGGGATCCGGTCCACCTCGCCCGGGTGGCCCGGCAGAAGATGGAGGCGTTGTTCGAGCGGAGGAGCGGGAGATGACCGTGCGCGTGGGCGTGTTGGGCGCGGGTTTCATCGGGCGCATTCATGCCCTGGATTTGAAGAAGGAGCCGCGGGTCCAGCTCGTCGGCATTGCGGATGTGGTACCGGCGGCCGCGCAGCGGCTGGCTTCGGAAGTCGACACGAGACCCTTCTCGTCTCTGGATGCGCTGTTGGACGCGGGAGCGGAGGCCGTCTACGTCGCCACGCCCAACACGATGCATGTGGAGCCTGTGCTGCAGTGCCTGGCGGCCGGGGTGCACGTCTTTTCCGAGAAGCCGATGGCCACGTCACTCGAAGGGGCGTGGCGCATCCGCGATGCAGCCCGCCGGGCGAAGGCTGTCTACCAGCTCGGCTTCAATCGACGCTTCAGCAATGTGTACGCCTTCGCCCGGCGACTCATCGACGAAGGCCGCATCACGCCGTACGCCGCCCAGATGAAGCACAACCGCGGGGAGCTTGTGCAGCCGCCCTGGACGGGCGATCCCACGGTCACGGGCGGCTACCTCTACGAGACGCCGGTGCACCTCTTTGACATGGGACGGTTCCTCTTCGGGGATGTCGAGGAAATCCAGGGCTACGCCCGGCGCAGCGTCTACGAGGAACTGGACGGTTTCGTGATGCTCCTGCGCTTCAGAAGCGGCGTGGTCACCTCCTTGACCAGCGTCGCGCACACCTCGTGGCTGTTTCCCTACGAGCGCGTGGAGATCTACGGCGCGCATCAGACGCTTGTGACCGAAGAGCTCGAGCGCGCCTGGTTCAGCCCCGGGATGCGGGACGCGGTCGAGGCGCTGGACTGCTTCCAGATGCCCTTCGAACAGAAGTGGGGATACCTGACGGAGGACCGCCTGTTCATCGACGCGGTGCTCGGCGAGCGGCCGCCGGCGGTGACCGCCGAGGACGGCTACCGGGCCACCGAGCTCGTCGAGGCATGCTACCAGGCGGTGCGGGAGCAGCGCCTGGTCACGCTGCCGTTGCCGGAGCCGGTCTCCCCATGAGCCCGTCGTATCGGCTTCTTGTTGCCGACATTGATGGCACTCTGATCACCGGTGATCGACTGATCACACCGGGTGTCCGGGCCGCGGTGCAGGCGGCCCAGGACTCCGGTGTCCGTGTCTGCCTGGCGACAGGCCGGATGTGGCGGTCGGCGGAGCCGTACTTCCGCGGGCTCCGCGCCGACTCCCCGGCGATCCTGTACAACGGGGGGCTCGTGTACGACTTCCGGACCGGCGTGGAGTTGCGGCGGATCCACCTGGACCACGGCCACGCCCGCGCGGTGCTGGAGATCCTCCGCGGCATCCCGGAGGTGCAGCCGCACCTGTTTGTCGGGGACCGCGTCTACACCGGCGAGATGAACGAGATCACCGAGCGCTACCGGCGAAAGGATGGGCTCGAGGTCACGGCCGTGGGTGATCTGCTGGCGTTCCTCCCCTCGAATCCGATGAAGATCCTGATCATCGGCGCCAGGCCGGACCTGCGGCGGGTCGCCGCGGCGATCGCGCGGCAGCCCATGCCGATCAACACCGTCTTCAGCGAGGAGACCTACCTGGAGATCCTGCCCGCCGGCAGCTCGAAGGGGATGGCCCTGCGGTTCGTCGCGGATCACCTGGGCATCCCCCTGGCGGAGACGATCGCCGTCGGTGACAACCTGAACGATCTGGAAATGATCCGGATTGCCGGACTGGGGGTGGCCATGGGCAACGCGCCGGAAGAGGTGAAGTCGCATGCCGGCTACGTCGCCCTGACGAACGAACAGGAAGGGCTGGCTGACGTGATCCACCGGTTCGTGCTTGGGGGAGAGCACAGAGCCACCACATAGGAGGGGAGAGCATGCGGAGGATATGGATCGCTGTCGTGGCCCTGGTCCTGGTGGCCGGGGTCCTGCCGGGAGGTGGTCCGGTCAGCGCACAGCCGAACCGGATCGTCGTCTACTCGGCCCTGCCGGATCTGGAGACCTCGCTCGTGCACCGGGAGTTCACCCGGCGCACCGGGATCCAGGTGGAAGCGCTCGTCGTGCCGGCGGCGGGCACACTCCAGGCGCGCATCCGTACAGAGAAAGACCGGCCGCGGGCCGACGTCTTCGTCGGGGGCGACCGCTCGCTGCACATCCCCCTGGCGCGGGAGGGATTGCTCGAGCGGTACCGCTCGCCGGTCGTGCAGCAGGCGGGAATCAGCACGGACTTCGTCGACCCTGCGGGGTTCTGGCACGGCTGGTACCTGGGGGCCCTGTCGATCATCATCAACACCGACCGTTTCGACCGCGAACTGGCGCCGCGCGGCGTGCGCAAGCCGGCGACCTGGGACGACCTGGTCCGTCCCGAGTTCCGCGGCCACTTCGTCATGCCGAGCCCGGTGACCACGGGCGGCGGCTACATCTTCCTGGCCGCCCAGATCTTCCGTCTGGGTGAGGATCGGGCCTGGGCCTACATGCGCGCGCTCAACACCAACACCTCGCAGTACACACCCACGGCGCCCGGGACGATCGCGCTGCTGGAGCGGGGCGAGGCCACGGTGGCCATGATGTGGGCGCACGAGGCGATCGGGGCCCGCATCCTCCGCGCCGCGCCGCTGGAGGTGATCGTGCCTCCCGACACCGGCTTTGAGATCGGCGCGGTCTCGATCATCAAGGGCGGGCCGAACCCCGCCGGGGCCCGGGCCTACGTGGACTTCCTGATGACCCGCACGCCGCAGGACGTCAACGCCCGGTTCGGTTTCCGCTACGCGGTGCGGGGCGACGTCGGCGTGCCCTCCGGGGCCACGCCGTTCAATCAGCTGAAGTTTGTCAAGTACGACCTGGACTGGTCCGTGCAGAACCAGGCTCGCCTGCGCGAGCGGTGGACCAGGGAGATCGGTCGCTAGTCCGTTGAGCGGTTTGACGAGTGAGCCGTGGCCCGGCCGCCGGTGAACCATCCGGCGGTCGGGCCGGCGCGGGAGTGAGAGGTGGCGGTCGCCCGGTTGGGGGAACTGCGAAGACAGGCAGCCGATCCGGGGCTGCTGCTGACCTTCCTGGGGGCGGCAGCCGTGCTCGGCCTGTTCGTGCTGTACCCGGCGATCCGCGTCCTCATCTACCCGTCCTGGCAGGATTACCTGGGGATCCCTTCCAGCCTGCGCTGGATCCAGGCCGCGCGGAACAGCCTGGTGATGATGGTCATCTCGACGGCCTCGGCGACACTGCTCGGGCTGGTGTTCGCCTTCGCCACGACCCGGCCGGATATGCCGGCGCGGCGCTTCTTCCGGAATGCGGCCATGCTGCCGCTCTTCGCCCCGCCCTTTATGGTGGCCTTTGCCTACATCCTGATGTTCGGCCGGCAGGGGCTGATCACCCGCGGGATCTTCGGGATGGACGTGAACATCTTCGGCTGGCCGGGGTTGTGGGTGGTACAGACGATCGCGTTCTTCCCGCTGGCGATGCTGATCATCGCCGGCGTGCTGGAGGCCGTGAACCCCAGCCTGGAGCACGCCGCGCGCAACCTGGGCGCGACCGAGTGGGCCGTGGTGCGGACGATTTCGCTGGCCCTGGCCCGTCCCGGGATCGCGGGGGCGATGCTCGTAGTGGCCATCTCGGTGCTGGCGGACTTCGGCAACGCGGTCCTCATCGCCGGCGGGTTTCCGCTGCTGGCCACGGAGTCGTGGTTCCGCCTGGAGGGGATGGGCGATCTTACCGGCGCCGCCCTGGTCGTGGCGATGCTCGTCGTCCCCACCGCGGGGTTGTTCCTGCTCGAACGCTACGTCGTGGCCCGGCGGGCCTACGTCACCGTGACCGGACGGGGCTCACGCATGGAGCGGGCCCCGACCCCGCCCCTGTTGCGGTGGATCGTCGTGGCGATCTGCGTGTTCACCACGGCGATGATCGGCCTCGTCTACTTCGGCGTGATTGCCGGAGCGTTCACCGCGATCTGGGGACGGGATTGGTCGCTGTCACTGCAACACTGGCATCTTGCCGCGGAGCGCATGGGGAGCCTCGTGACCAGCGTGAAGATCGGCGTGCTGGCGGGTGTGATCACCGCGACCGTGGGCGTGCTGGTGGCCTTCCTGACCTCGCGGCGCCTGCCCCTGCGCCAGGCCCTGGACTTCCTGGCCGTGCTGCCGGGCGCGCTGCCCGGCGTCTTCGTCGGCGTCGGCTTCGTGCTCGCCTTCAACCGGACCCCGCTCGGCGGCACGCTGTGGGTCCTGGCCATCGCCCTGGCCTTCTGGCACCTGCCGATGGGATACCAGGCCGCCTCGGCTCGGCTGCGCCAGATCGAGCGCTCGATCGAGGAAGCGGCGATCAATCTCGGGGCCTCCGGACTGCGCGTCCTCTGGGACGTCTACCTCCCCCTGCTGCTGCGGGGGCTTGTTGAGGCGTTCGCGGTCTCCTTCATCCGGGCGGTCACCAACGTCAGCATCGTGGTCTTCCTGATCACTCCCGGGCAACTGGTGGCCACCTTCATCATCCTCGGGATGATCCAGAGCAACACCTGGGGCGCCGCCGCGGCGCTGACGACGATGCTGCTGGCGCTCACCTTCGTCTCCATCGGGCTGACCTGGCTGGCGGTCGGCCGGGTGGGGCGCCTTCCGGCGATGGGCTAGCGACGATGGCGCACGTCCGGCTGCACGCGGTCACGAAGCGATTCGGCCAGACCATCGCCGTGGACGGCGTCTCGCTGGAGGTACCCGAAGGCAGTTTCACGACGCTGCTGGGACCTTCCGGCTGCGGCAAGACCACGCTGCTGCGCATGGTCGCCGGCTTCCATCACCCGGATGCCGGCGACGTCTTCGTCCGCGACACCCGCATCACCGACGTCCCGGCCCATCGCCGCAATACGGCGATGGTCTTTCAAGAATACGCGCTGTTCCCGCACATGACGGTCCTCGAGAACGTGGGGTACGGCCTGCGGATGCGGGGCGTCGCCCGGTCCGAGCAGGAGCGGCGGGTCGCGCAGGTGCTGAGCCTCGTCGGATTGAGCGGCCAGCAGCAGAAATTCCCCCATCAGCTCTCGGGCGGCCAGCAGCAGCGCGTGGCGCTGGCCCGGGCGCTCGTCGTCGAGCCTGAGGTGCTGCTCCTCGACGAGCCGCTGTCTAACCTCGACGCCAAGCTGCGCGTGCGGGTGCGGACGGAGATACGGCAGCTGCAACAACAGCTCCGCAAGACCGTGATCTACGTGACGCACGACCAGGAAGAGGCCCTGGCCATCTCCGACCGGATCGCCGTCATGGAGCACGGACGCATCCAGCAGATCGGGACGCCGCTGGAGATCTACCACCATCCGGCCAACCGTTTCGTGGCCGACTTCGTAGGGCTGGCCAACTTCCTCGACGGCGAGGTGAGCGCGAGCGGCCAGGTGAGGGCCGGGGAGGTCACGCTGGCCGTGCCCGACGGTCCCTCGCCGGGCACGCGCGTGACTGTGGTGCTGCGTCCCGAAGCGATCAGACTCCATGCCCGGCCGCCGCAGGACGGGCCGAACATCCTCCAGGGGAGGGTCACCACGGCGAGCTTCCTGGGCACCCTGGCGAGGTACTGGGTGGCGGCGGCCGGGCGAACGTGGATCGTCGACGTCCCCGCGCCGGGCGAGGGAGTGCTGAGCGGGGAGGTGTTCCTAGAGATCCCGCGCGAGCGGATCCACCTGCTCGCCGCGGGGTAGGTTGGTCAGCGCACAAGGAGGCGACGCATGGGGAAGGGCAGGTGGGACCTCCCTCCTCGGGGAGGCCACATGGACAAGCGCACCGGCATCTACCTGCAGACGATGACGATGCGCGACATCGAGGAGCGCCTGCAGAAGAACGACGTGCTGATCGTGCCGCTGGGGGCGACGGAGGCGCACGGGCCGAACGCGCCCATCGGGGAGGACATCTTCCTGGTCACGCGGATGGCCGAGGCCGTGGCCGAGCGCACCGGCTGCACGGTGAGCGAGCCGCTGTGGTGGGGCTCGCATCCGTACCACCACCTCGGGATGCCCGGCACCGTCGTCATTCCCGAGGACGTCTTCACCGCCTTCGTGCGGGCGATGATCGCAGGCTTCTGGAACATGGGGTTCCGCAAGCAGATCCTGCTGAACGGCCACGGGCAGGAGTACGTGATCCCCACGGCCATCCACCAGTTCGGGAAGCGCTACCGCGTGCCGGCGCTGATCGTGAACCTGAACTGGTACCATGCCGTGCCCGACCACTTCAAGCTGAAGAAGGACGGCGGCCCTTACGAGACCCCGTTCATCCACGCCGATGAGGTCGAGACATCCTGGTGCCTGGCCCTGTTTCCCGAGCTGATGAAGCAGGAGTGGGCCGAGAACAACACCCCCTTCGGCTTCCTGCCTGAGGGGCACGTGGATAAGGCCGGCAACCTGCTGCGCCGTCCGATCAACTGGTACGGGCACGTCGGCGCGGGACCGATCGAGGTGAAGGCGTATATCGAAGGCGTCGTCGGCAAGCCCTCCCTGGCCGCGGCGGAGAAGGCCCTCCCCGGCGTCGAAGCGCTGCTGGATTACATGGAGCGGCTCGTCCACGACATCATGGCGACCTTTCCGCCGGGGAAACTGCCGCCCATCGACCTGGTCACGGAGCGGGACAAGGAGGAGCTGGAGGCGGTGCTGAAGGGCCCGGCGCACGGGGGCAAGAGCATCTTCTCCCTGGGATGGCCGCCATGAGTCCCCGAAGGCGCGCAAGCGCCGAGGGATCCTTTTTGGTATGAAGTTGAGTCTTGTCGTCTCAATTGAGGATACTGCCTTCGACGCGGTCCCGGTACGCGATGGATGGCGCGAGGGCATGCGTATGGCCGCGGAACTTGGCTACGATGGCGTCGAACTCGCGGTGCGGGATCCGGGGGCGACCGACGCAAATGCCGTCGCGCGGTCGCTTCGCGACGCGCGACTACAGGTTCCCGCGATCGGCACCGGGCAGGCCTTTCTGGCCGACGGGCTGAGCCTCTCGCACCCCGACGAAGGCGAACGCCGCCGGGCCATCGAACGAATGGAAGCACACATCCACTTCGCAGCGCAGTTCGGAGCGGCGGTGATCGTGGGCCTTCTGCGGGGCCGGATCTCCGGGGCGTCGGCCGCCACGCACCACCGGCTGGAGCAATCGCTGGACGCCATCCTGCCCCTCGCCGAGCGAGAGAAGGTGCCGGTGCTGATCGAGCCCATCAACCGCTACGAGACCGATCTCCTGAGCACGGTCGACGAGGTGGTGTCCCTCGCCGACCGCGTCGGGTCGCCGGTGCTGGCGGTGCTGGCGGACACGTTCCATATGAATATCGAGGAGGTCTCGATAGAAGCGGCGCTGCGCTCCGCGGGGGCCCGGCTCCGCCACATCCACGCCGCCGACAGCAATCGATGGGCGCCGGGTTGGGGGCACCTGGATTTCCCGTCGATCATCAAGACGCTGCGCGGCATCGGCTATCGTGGATTCCTCTCCGCCGAGATCCTGCCGCGGCCCGATGCTCGGGCCGCGGCACATCAGTTCATCGAATACCTGCGTCCGCTACTCAGCGAGGCAGTTCATCCGAAGGGGGGATACGCGTGAGGAAGGTAACAGTGGTCGTGCTGGCGCTTGTGCTGGCTTCGCTCGGCGCGGCCTCGGCCGCGCCGGCGGGCAAAGTGACGGTGCTGTGCAGCCCGAACCCGGCCTGGTGTGATGCCGTCAAGGCGGAATTCCCCAAGGCCACGGGCATCCAGGTCGACTTCGTGCGTCTGAGCTCGGGCGAGTCGCTGGCCCGCCTGCGGGCGGAGGGGCAGAACCCCTCCTTCGACGTCTGGTTCGGAGGAACGGGCGACCCGCACATCGTCGCCAACGAAGGCGGCCTGACGGAGTTCTATCGCCCGAAGGCCTGGGACGACCTGCGCCCCGAGTTCCGCGAGGCGGTCGCCGGCAAGTACATCCCGCTGTATGCCGGGATTCTGGGATGGGCGCTGAACGAGCGCCTGCTCAAGGAGAAGAACCTCCCCGTGCCGCGGACGTGGAAGGACATCGCCGATCCGCGCTACCGCGGTCTGATCGCCTATCCCAACCCCAACACATCGGGCACCGGTTATACGATGATCGCCACCCTGGTGCAGATCTACGGGGAACAGGCGGCCTTCGACCTCCTGAAGGCGGTCCACAAGAACGTGGCGGAGTACACGCGCAGCGGCGCGGCGCCCGGACAGCTCGCCGGCCGCGGCGAGGTCGCCGTCGGCATCACCTTTATCCATGACGCGGTCGACCAGGTGCTGAAAGGGTTTCCGATCACTTACAATGCCCCGAGCGATGGGACGGGGTACGAGATCGGCGGGCTCAGCCTGGTCAAGGCGACCCGAAACCGGGCGAACGCGATCGCCTTCATCGAGTGGGCGCTGACGCCCGAGGCGCAGATGCTGGCCGCGTCGCAGGGGCAGTCCTACCAGATCCCTTCCAACTCCAAGACCCCGATCCCGAGCATCGCGCCCCGCTTCCAGGCGTTCAAGGTCATCAAGTACGACTTCCTGAAGTACGGGAGCGCCGCGGTCCGCGACGGGCTGGTGAAGAAGTGGACGGCGGAGGTCTTCCCGCTGCCGAAGTAGGTGACACCCGGGAGGCCGGGGCCCGTGCGGCCCCGGCCTCCCCGCTCCTCGACGAGGCACGATGGCCCGAGTCCTGACGATCCCGGCCGTCCGGGCCGGACCGAACACAACACTGCTGGCCTGGGGCAGCCTCACGTTCCTCGGTGCGCTTGCGCTGCCGTGGACCCGCCCCGGACGTGATCTCTATGCCTTCTCACCGGAGGCGACCGGCGCCGCGCTGCTGCGGAGCACCCCGCTCCTCGGGGCCATCCTCGCCCTGGCCCTGCTCATCGCCGCAGTGGCGCTGGTCCCCTGGGGCGACGCCCGGCGCGGGCGGGCCGTCCTCGGGCTCAGCCTCCTCGGCGCGGTCCTGGTCGGGGCGCGGCTCTTCGGCGCCGGTCAGCCCTTCGGCTGGGGAGCGGTCGTCGCGGCGCTCGGCTTCCTCGCCGCGCTCGGCACCGGGCTCGCCCTGGCCGGCGTCCTGAGGGCCGATGCCTTCATCGCCGGGGGCATCCTGTGGGTCGCGGCGTTCGTCGCGATCTTCATCCTCTATCCGCTGTGGGCGGTGCTGGAGGCCAGCGTCGTCGTCAGGGGGCGGCTCACCCTTGAGGTCGTCGCCGAGACCCTGCGGTCGCCCGGCTTCTTCCTCCTCAACAATCCAGCCACGCCTCGCCATGAGACGCTCATGGCGGGCTGGGCCGGGGCGGTCGTGGCCGCGGGGTCGCTGGTTGTCCTGCTCGCCGCACGCCGTCTGCGCGGGCGCTGGTTCTGGGTTCCCGCGACGGGCGCGGGCGCGTTCGTGCTGACCGCTCTCTACCTCGGGTTCGGGGCGCTGAGGAACAGCGTTCTGCTGGCGATCGTCGTCGGCGTGATCTCCACCGCGCTCGGATTCCTGTTCGCCCTCCTCGGAGAACGCTCGCGCCTGCGGACCCGAGCGCTGCTGGGGCCGTTCTCGATCCTGCCAATCATCACGCCGCCCTTCGTGCTCGGCCTGGCGATGATCTACATGTTCGGGCGGCGGGGGTTCGTCACGTATCAGATGCTCGGCATCTCGACCAACATCTTCTTCGGACCGCTCGGCGTGGCCGTGGCCCAGATCCTGGCCTACGCGCCGATCGCGTACCTGGTGCTGCAGGGCGTGGTGCAATCCCTGGACGCGGCGCTGGAGGAGGCGGCCGAGACCCTCGGGGCCTCCCGCTGGCACGTCCTGCGCACGGTGATCTGGCCGCTGGCGCGGCCCGGCATCGCGAACGCCTTCCTGCTCGTGGCCATCGAGAGTCTGGCCGACTTCGGCAACCCGATCATCATCGGCGGAGGCAAGCCCTTCCTGGCCACGGAGGTGTTCTTCGCCATCATCGGCCGGTTCAATCCGAATGAGGCTGCCGTGTACGGGGTCGTGCTGCTGCTGATGACGCTGTCCATCTTCCTCATCCAGCGCTACTGGCTCGGCCGGCGCTCCTATGTGACCATCACGGGCAGGCCGTCAGGGGCCATGCCCCGGCCGCTGCCGGCGGCCCTGGACTATGCCGCCTCCGCGGTCTTCCTGGCCTGGATGGCGTTGATCGTCGCGCTGTACGGGTCGGTCTTCGTGGGCAGCCTGACGAAGTTGTGGGGCTTCGACTACACCTTCACCCTGGAGCACCTGCGCAACCTCTCCCCCACGGGGTGGAAGGTCTTCTGGACCAGCACGAAACTCTCCGCGTACGCGGCGATCCCGTCCACGCTGCTGGGTTTCCTGATCGGATACCTGGTGACCCGCGTCGAATTCCCCGGCCGCAGCGCCCTGGAGTTCAGTTCGATGCTGTCCTTCGCCGTCCCCGGCACGGTCATGGGGATCGGCTACATCCTGGCCTTCAACCAGGGGGCGCTGCTGCTCACCGGGACGTCTACGATCATCATCCTGGCGTTCGTCTTCCGCAACATGCCCGTGGCGATCCGCTCGGGCGTCGCGGCGATCCTCCAGATCGATCGCTCCCTCGAGGAGGCCAGTACGATGCTGCGGGCCAACTCGGCCAGGACCCTGGGCCGGATCGTCATCCCGCTCGTCCGCTCCGCGCTGCTCTCGGGCCTGGTCTTCGCCTTCGTGCGCGCGATGACGGCGGTGAGCCAGGTCATCTTCCTGATCACGCCGCAGCACAGCCTGGCCACGACCCAGATCCTCACCTACATCGAGTACGGCTCACAGGGCCGCGGCGCCTCGCTGGCCTCGCTGCTGACGGTCTTCATGATCCTGGTGATCCTGGTCCTGTACCTCATCAGTCGGCGCCTGGACGTGCGGGCGGCGCGGGAGCTGGCGCAGACGTGAGCGGCCCCGGGCCTGCGGTAACGGCGGCGGTCCCGGTGCGCCTGGAGCGCGTGACGAAGCGCTTCGGGACCGTGCTGGCCGTGGACCAGGTCACGCTCGAGATTCCGGCCGGGCGGCTGGTCACGCTGCTCGGCCCCTCCGGGTGCGGGAAGACCACGACCCTGCGCATGATCGCCGGGCTCGAGTATCCCACCGGCGGCCGCGTGTTCATCGGCGAGGAGGACGTGACGCCGCTGCCGGCCAGCAACCGCAGCGTGACGATGGTCTTTCAGTCGTACGCGCTCTTCCCGCACCTCACCGTCTTCGAGAACGTGGCCTACGGGTTGCGCATCATGAAGCTGGCGCCCGCTGAGATCCGGCGCCAGGTGGCCGGCGTGCTGGATCTGGTGGGCCTGCCCCAGGTCGGCGAACGCTACCCGGCGCAGCTGTCCGGCGGGCAGCAGCAGCGCGTGGCCCTGGCCCGGGCCCTGGTCATGAAGCCGAAGGTGCTGCTCTTCGACGAGCCGCTCTCTAACCTCGACGCGAAGCTGCGCAAGCGGGTGCGCGCGGAGATCCGCGACCTGCAGCAGCGCCTGGGCATCACCAGTATCTACGTCACGCACGATCAGGCCGAGGCCCTGGCCCTCTCCGACGTCATCGTCGTCATGAACCAGGGCCGGGTCGAGCAGGTGGGCTCGCCGTTCGACCTCTACCGCCGGCCGGCCACGCGCTTCGTGGCGGACTTCATCGGCGAGGCGAACCTCCTGCCCGGTCGGTACGCGGACGGCAGCGTCAGCGTCGGGCCGTACGTCTTCCCCTTCCGGCAGCCGGGGGTGGCGGCCGGTCCGGTCACAGTGGTGGCCCGGCCCGAGGCGGTGCTGGTGGAGACCGCGGGAAGCGGCCTGCCCGGAGTGGTCCGCACCGCGTTCTTCATGGGCACGACGATCGACTACCTGATCGAGACGCCGGCCGGCGAAGTCAGCGCGAGCGAGCCGCCCCGCGCCCGGGGCGTGCTGCCGGTCGGGGCGGAGGTCCGGCTGCAGTTCACGGAGGCCGGGCTGTATCTGCTCGCGGAAGACGGGGGATGACCAGCATGCCGCTGCGCTATGCCCTGGGAAGTTACGAGTTCCGCCCGGAGGAGTTCTTCCCGCGTGAGCTGTTCGACCGCATCACCGACACGCGGGTGACCCGGCCGGAGGTCGTGGCGGAAGAGGCGCGCACGCGCCAGCGCCGCCCCCGGCTGACCCGCGACGGCCGGCTGACCATCCTCGCCGCCGACCACCCCGCCCGGATGGTCACCGGCGTGGGAGACGATCCGGTTGCGATGGGCAACCGCTGGCTCCTGCTGGCGCGCATCCTGCGCGTGATCACCGCCGGGGAGTTCGACGGGCTGATGACGACGCCGGACATCCTGGAAGACCTCCTCATCGTGAATCGCCTGGACAAAGAGCTCGGCGGGCCGGGGTTTCTCGACCACAAGGTGCTCCTCGGCTGTATGAACCGCGGCGGGCTGGCCGGCGCGGTGTTCGAGATGGACGACCGCATGACGGCGTTCACCCCCGAGATGATCGCCAGCAGGCGGTTGGATGGGGCGAAGGTGATGTTCCGGCTGGAGCCGCGGGAGGCGGCGTCGCTGGACGCGATGATGTACTGCGTCGAGGCGATCAACGCCTGTCATGCCCGAGGGATCCCCGTGTTCCTCGAAGCACTGATGGTGGAACACGTGGACGGCAAATACAAGACACTGAAGAACGCGGAAGCGCTCATCAAAGTCGTCAGTGTCGCGTCCGGGCTGGGGAGCGCTTCCGCGTTGACTTGGTTGAAGATCCCCTACTGCGACGGCTACGAACGCGTGGCCGAGGCCACGACCTGCCCGATTCTGATGCTCGGCGGCGAGTCGAGCGGCGATCCGACCGGCATCCTGGAGGAGTTCGCCGCGGGAATGCGCGCCGGGAGCACCGTGCGCGGCGCGCTGGTCGGCCGCAACGTGACCTTCCCCGGCAAGGACGACCCGCTGGCCGTGGCCCTGGCCGTGGACGGCATCGTGCACCGCGGCTTCACCGCGGAGCAGGCGACGGCCCATCTGGCGGAGGTGCGGGGCAGGGGCATGGACCGTCTCACACGGCTGCTTGCGGCATGAACGTCATCTGCATCCGGACGAAGACCTGGAGGAGAGGGGGTCCCTGTTGGCGTCCCTTGAAGGGAAGCTTGTCGTCGGCCAGTCCGGCGGCCCGACCGCCGTGGTCAACGCCTCGCTCGCGGGGGTCATCCAGGAAGCCGTGCAGCATGAAGCGATCACCGGCATCTACGGGATGCGCCACGGCGTCGAAGGCCTGCTGCGCGCAGACCTGATCGACCTGGAGGCGGAGTCGGCGGAGACCGTCGAGCTGCTCAAGCACACGCCCTCCGCCGCGCTGGGCTCGTGTCGCCACAAGCTCAGCGAGGCCGACTACGGGCGTATCCTCGAGATCCTGCGCGCGCACGGGATCCGGTACTTCCTCTACATCGGCGGCAACGACTCGGCGGACACCTCGCACCGGCTGGCCGCGCTGGCGGCGCGCGAGGACTACGAGCTGCGCGTGATCGGGATTCCCAAGACGGTGGACAACGACCTGGTCGCCACCGATCACTGTCCGGGTCATCCCAGCGTGGCGCGCTGGCTGGCCACGTCCGTGCGGGATGCGGGGCTCGACACCGAGGCGATCGGGGTTGTGGATACGGTGAAGGTGATCGAGACGATGGGCCGCGACACGGGGTGGATCACGGCGGCGACGGCGCTGGCCCGGACGCACGAGGACGCCGCTCCACACCTGATCTACCTCCCTGAGCGACCGCTGCGGCGCGAGCAGTTGCTGGCCGACGTTGAAGCGGTGTACCGGCGACTGGGGCGGGTCGTCATCACCGTCTGCGAAGGGCAAAAGGACGAGCGAGGACAGTACTTCTCTGCGTCTACCAAGGCCGTGGACGTGGACCGGTTCGGGCACCCCCAGCTGGGCGGCGTGGCCGCGGTCATCTGCGACCTCATCGCAACCGAGCTCAAGATCAAGGCGCGGTTCGACAAACCCGGCACCATCCAGCGGGTCAGCGCCGCGCTGGTTTCGCCGGTGGACGTGGAGGAGGCCTGGCGGGTCGGGCAGGCTGCCGTGGCGCACGCCGTGGCCGGCGCCACCGGCCGGATGGTCGCGCTGCGCCGGGAGCGCGACGAGCCCTACCGCAGTGCGATCGAGCTGGTGCCGCTCGAGCAGGTGGCGAATCGGGTGCGACCGGTCCCCGACGAGTTCATCGCCCCGGCCGGCCACGACGTGACGGAGGCGTACCTCAACTACATCCGGCCCCTCATCGGCGGTCCGCTGCCCGCCTATGCGCGCCTCCGGGGGAAGGCGGTGACGCGCGCCTGATGCCGAACTTCGCGGCCAACCTGACCATGCTGTTCACGGAGTATCCGTTCCTGGAGCGGTTCGAGCGCGCGGCCCGCGCGGGCTTCCGGGCGGTGGAGTACATGTTCCCCTACCAGGAGGATGTCGACGCGATCGACCGGGCCCTGCGCGAACACAAACTCACCCAGGTGTTGTTCAACCTGCCGGCGGGGGACTGGGCCGCCGGGGACCGCGGCATCGCGGTGGATCCGGGCCGGCGCGACGAGTTCCGCCTCGGGGTGCGCGAGGCGGTGGAGCTGGCCCGGAAGTTCGAGTGCCGGCGATTGAATTGCCTGGTCGGCAAGCGGCGCGACGACATCCCTCCGGAGGAGCAATGGGCGTGTCTCGTCGACAACGTGCGCTTTGCCGCGGCGGCCCTCGACCGGGCCGCGATCACCCTGCTCGTGGAGCCCGTCAACACCTACGACATCCCGGGTTTCTTCCTGTCCAGCTCGACGAGGGCGGTACAGCTCCTTGAAGATGCAGCCGCGCCCAATGCGCGACTGCAGTATGACGTGTACCACATGCAGCGCATGGAGGGGAATCTGGTCGACACGATGCGCAGGCTGCGGGATCGCATCGGCCACGTCCAGATCGCCGATCCTCCGGCGCGGCACGAGCCGGGGACGGGGGAGATCAACTTCCCGTTCGTGCTGCGCGAGCTCGACGCCCTCGGCTACGAGGGCTACGTCGGGCTGGAGTATCGGCCCTCGGGCCGCACCGAGGAGTCGTTTGGCTGGATCGAGGCGATGGGCTTTCGCCGGCGCCGGTAGGGAGCGAGGATCGACTCGGGGAGGTGGTGGCTGTGAGGAGGAGAGGGCTGGTCCTGCTGTGGGTGGCGGCGTTGCTCGCCGTGCTGCTCCCGCCCGCTCAGGCCCAACGGGTCGTGGTCCTGAAGGCATGGACGATCGGCCCCGACAACCCGTCGGTGACGCGCTACAACAACCTGGTCGGCGCGGCCGAACGGTTGAACGCCGATCTCCGCCGTGAGGGCGCGGGACTCCAGGTGAAGGTGGAAGGGTTCTTCGATACCACCAACTGGGACTCGTACCTGCGGCGCGTCCTCTTGGGCTTCCAGAGCAATGAGGGGCCGGACATCGTGCAGGCCAACGGCTCGCTCAACGCGACCTGGGCGGAGGGCGGGTTCATCATCCCGCTGGACGGTTACATCCCGCAGTACAAGCAGTTCGCGGACGTCGTGCCCTCGCTGTGGGACGCGATGAAGTACAAGGGCAAGATCTGGGCCGTCCCCCAGGACACCGAGGCTCGCCCCCTCTACTTCAACAAGGTCCTGCTGAAGCAGCTGGGCTGGACAGACGCCCAGATCGCGGCGCTGCCGGACCGGATGGCGAAGGGCGACTTCACCTGGGACGATGTGATGGCCACGGCGCGCGAGGCCGTGCAGAAGCGCGTGATCGAGGCCGGGAAGGGTTACTACCATCGCCCGGTGAACGGCCCCGACTTCATCCAGTGGTACCGGTCCTTCGGCGGGCGGATCTTCGACGACGCCACCGGCAAGCTCGTCATCAACAAGGCCGCGCTGCTGCGCTACTACACCTGGCTGCGCACCGGGGTCGACGCCGGCGTCATCGAGAAAGATCGCCTGAACAACGACTGGAACCGCTTCATGCAGCCGGTCACCGACGGGAAGGTGCTCTTCTTCTCCGGCGGGACCTGGCAGTGGGCGGAGTGGGCGCAGCAGTGGGTGAACAACAAGGGCGGGGAGGAGTGGCTGTTCGCCAACTTCGGCTACGGCCCGCACCCGACCTACGTCAAGGGCGGGAAGGCGATCACGATGTCCAACCCGCAGGCCTACTTCGTCTCCGCCAAGTCGGCGAACAAGGACCTGGCCGTGCGGCTGCTGGCCTACACGACGACGCCGGAGTTCGATGCCAAGCATGCGGTGGGCAGCGCCCACCTGCCCGTGCTCAAGACCACGGCGCGGACGATCAACAACAAGTTCCTCAAGGAGGTCAGCTATCTCCTCAACTACACGACGTTCGCGCCGGCCCATCCCGACCTGTCCAAGTGGCAGGATGCCGTCTACCGCGGCCTCTCCGCGGTGGAGTCTGGCCAGGTCGCCCCGCAGCAGGGGGTCGACCTGGTGGTGAGCGAGATGCAACGCACCATACGGGATCAGGTGATCGTGGAGTAGATGTCCGCGGGGGAAGGGCGTCCCTCAGCCCTTCCCCCGCGCATCTTGTCCTGGGAGAGGAGGAGCCGCCGATGGCGCACGAGGCGGTGTTAGTCGAGCGCGCACCCGCACACCCCCGTCGCAGGGGAAGCCACTATCTCATGCCCGCCCTCTTCCTCACCCCGGCGACGATCCTCATCCTGCTCTTCTTCCTGCTCCCTGTCATCACGACCATCGGTTTGTCGCTGACCGACATCTCCACGCTGACCTTCCGGCAGCCGAAGTGGGTCGGCGTCGCGAACTACCGCGAACTGCTGGGCGATCCTTTTCTCGGCAAGATCATGGCCAACACGGCGCGCTACGTCTTCCTGACGCTGCTGTTCAACGTCGGGATGGGCCTGCTGCTGGCGCTGCTCACGACGTCCGTGCGGGAGCGCTACGGCGGCCAGGTGCGCGCGCTGTGGCTGCTGCCGCGCATCCTCCCGCCGGTGGTCTACGTCTTCATCTGGCAGGGGCTCACCCTCGAGGCCCCCTTCGGGCTGGTCAGCGACGTGCTGGGCGTCTCCAGGAACTGGATCTCCGCCTCCCCCTGGACCGTGATCATCCTGGCGAACGGCATGGTCGGGGCGTCCTTCGGCATGCTCATCTTTACCTCGGCTATCCGCGCCATCCCCCCTGACCTCTTCTACGCGGCCGCGGTGGACGGCGCCACGACATTGCAAACCGTGCGGCGGGTGGTCCTGCCGTTGCTGCGGTGGCCGATCATGTTCGTCACGGCCTACCAGACCTTGTCGCTGCTCACGTCGTTCGAATACATCCTGCTGCTGACCAACGGGGGCCCCGGCTTCTATACCACCACGGTGTGGGCGCTGCACGCCTACCAGCTGGCGCTGCAGAACTACTTCGGCAACGTGCAGTTCGGCCTCGGCGCGGCGATGGCCGCCGTGCTCGTCGTGATCGGCATCGTCGTCTCCTTCCTCTACCTGCGTATCTTCAACTTCCGGGCGCTGGTGGCCGAGCCCAAGGTCGAGGTCAACTGATGCCCCTGCTGCCCCCGCGCTGGCGGCTGACCCTGATCGTGCTGGCGGCGCTCTGCGTCCCCATCGCCTCCGGCGTGGTGTGGTTGTTCCTCACCGGGACTTTCGATCGCGTGCACGGCCTGATCCCCGTGCGCTCGCCGTCGCTCGACAACTGGCGCTTCCTCTGGCAGAGTGTGGGCGGCCGCCCGCCCGTGCACGTCGCGATCGTCAACTCGCTGGTGTTTGCCGTCCTCGTCGCCTCGCTCGAGGTCGTCATCGCCTCCATGGCCGCCTACGCCATCTCGCGCATGTCGTTTCCCGGACGGCGGCTGTACCTCGGGTTCGTGCTGGTGCTGCATGCCTTCCCCGCGGTGAGCCTGATCATCGCCATCTTCTACATCCTGCGGCTGCTTGGGCTGTTCGACACGCTGACCGGCGTCATTCTGGTCAAAGCCGCGCTCGAGCTGCCGCTCGGGATCTGGCTGATGAAGGGCTTCTTCGACACCCTCTCCTGGGAGATGGAGATGGCCGCCCTGGTGGACGGGATGTCGCGCTGGCGCCTGTTCTGGAAGGTGGCGATGCCGCTCGTGCGGCCGGGGCTGCTCGCGCTGGGGACCTTTGCCCTGCTGTCGGCGTGGGGCGAGTTCATCCTGCCCTACACTCTGATCGTGAGTTCCCAGCGGACCCTGATGTCGAGCTATCTGCAGACCTTCCTGACGGAAGGCTACTCCGACTTCGGCATGGTCGCCGCGGTGGGCGTCGTCTACGCCCTGCCGGTCGTCGCCATCTTCCTGGTCGGGCAGCGGTACCTGCTGAACATCTACGGCGGGGGCGTGAAGGGATGAAGGGCATCGCCCTGCGGCTGGAGGGCCTGACCAAGCACTTCGGCCGCGTCGTCGCGCTGCAGGCGCTCGACCTGGACGTCCGCGCCGGCGAGATGGTCGCCTTCCTCGGACCGTCCGGGTGCGGGAAGACGACCACGCTGCTCATGATCGCCGGCATCTACCAGCCGACGGCCGGGGCGATCTACTTCGCCGACCGCCGGGTGGATCATCTCCACCCGCGCGACCGGGACGTGGGGATGGTCTTCCAGTCTTACGCGCTGTATCCGCACCTCACGATCTTCGAGAACATCGCCTTCCCCCTGCGCCTGAAGGGCCTGCGCGGGAACGAGCTCGCCTCCAAGGTCCGGCAGTCCGCGGAGTTGCTCGGGATCGCGCATCTGTTGGAGCGCCGGCCGGGGCAGGTCAGCGGAGGCCAGCAGCAGCGCGCCGCCCTGGCCAGAGCGCTGGTCAAGGAGCCGCAGGTGCTGCTGCTCGACGAGCCGCTCAGCAACCTCGACGCCCAGATCCGCCTCCAGGCGCGCGGGGAGATCCGCCGGCTGCAGCTGGATCTCGGCGTGACCAGCGTGCTGGTCACCCACGATCAGGCCGAGGCGCTGGCCATGGCCGATCGCGTCGCGGTGTTCTCGCTCGGCGAACTGCAACAGTTCGCCTCACCGGACGAACTGTACACCCGCCCGGCCAACACCTTCGTCGCCGGCTTCGTCGGGCACCCGCCGATGAACCTGATCCGCGGGACGTTCGCCGACGGCGCCTTCACGAGCAACGGCCTGAAGATCCCCGTGCCGTTCCGCCTGCCGCCGGCCGGCGGGGGGACGCTCGGGATGCGCCCCGAGGATCTCGTGGTGGGCGGTCCCATCCGCGGCCGCGTCGTGGTCGTAGAGCCCCTTGGCCGCCAGGTGCTGGTCACGGTCGATGCCGCGGGCTCGACGCTCACGATGCTCACCAATGTCCGTCCGAGCGTGGGCGAAACTGTTGCGGTCGGCGTCAATTCCGCGCGCCTGCATCTGTTCGACGCCGGCGGCCGGCGCGTGGAGGCGGCGGCTTGAGCCGACTACCCGGCGCCCTGTCCTACGACGGCCAGCGCATCCTTCTGAAGTACCATCGCCTCCTGTCGGGTACGGGCGCCCATCCGCCGAACAGCCTGTCCGCGCTGCGCGAGGTCCTGGACGGCGGCGCCGAGGTCATCGAGTTCGACGTCACCGCGATCGCTGGCGCCGAGTACCTCCTGATTCACGACGAGATCCTGGACCGTGAGACGACCGGCAGCGGTCCGGTCCGTCCGACGACACCGGCGCAGGCCAAACGGCTCCGCCTGCGGGGATGGGAGGAGCCGCCGGCGCTGCTGTCCGAGGTTCGGGAGATCCTCGCCGCCTGGCGGCGACCCGTGAAAGTCCAGGTGGACCTCAAAGACCAGTACCCGCTTTCGAGCGAAGACGCACGTGGGTTCCTCCGAGCCATCGAACCGCTGCGCGCCAACGCACGTCTTTCCGTCGTCGTCGGCTGCCTTGCCGACTGGAACCTGCGCCTGCTGCGGCGTCTGGATCCCGCCCTCGCCTTGGGGCTCGACTTCGCCCTCTACCTGGATGCGCCCGTGCCCGAGTTCCCACGCCTGCCGGTGCGCGAGAACGTCTTCGGATACCTCGACGACCATCCGCTTGGCTTCCGTCGTGGTGTCTCCGTGCAGGACTACCTGCGGGATCGGATCGAGAGCTTATGCCGTCTCGTGCCGGGCGCGGTTGAGGTGTACCTCCGGGTTGAGTTCATCGAGCGGGCTTTGGAGGATGGCGTCAATCCCGTTGAGGTCGTGCGCGAGACGCTGGGAGACATTCGGACCGATGGATGGACGCTGAACGCCGACGACGCGCAGGCGGAGGCGAAGCTCCGCCTGCTGCTTTCGAGCGGTGTCGGTCAGGTGACGACCGACACGGCCGTGCAGCTCGCCGCGTTCCTCGGCCGGGGCGCCGCGCGCTGAAGAATCCGATGCGCTGGCTGGATGCGACGCGCTGCCTCGTGATCGCCCATCGCGGCGCCTCCGCGGAGGCGCCGGAGAATACACTCGCCGCGTTCCGTCTGGCCATGGAGCAGGGCGCCGATGGCATCGAGCTCGACGTCCGGGCCAGCAGCGACGGACAGATCGTCGTGATCCACGATGCTTCGGTGGAGCGGGTGACCGGGGCGAAGGGTGAGGTCTCAAGCCAGCCCCTGGCCGCGCTCCGGCGGCTCGACGCGGGGGCGGGGGAGCGCATCCCGACGCTGGCCGAAGTCTTGCACCTGGCGCGGGGGCGGCTGCTCGTGGACATCGAATTGAAGGTCTCCGGGGTGGAGCAGCAGGTGCTGGACCTGGTGCGCGCATCGGGCGTGGAGCGAGATGTGTTGATCACGTCCTTCTCCGAGGAGGCGGTGTCCGCGGCCCGCCGGCTGGCCCCGCAGGTCGCGACGGGCCTGCTGCAGCAGTGGCCCGCTCCCGCGCGCGCGGCGGCCCTGGGGACGCCGGTCTACCTCCCCGACATCAGCGTCCTGTCCGAGGACCTCATGGCCGCCTGCCGGCAGCTCGGGTTGCGGGTGATCCCCTGGACGATCCGGCGGGAGGAAGAGGCGAAGACCGCGATCCGCCTCGGCGTCGCCGGTATGATCGCGGACGATCCACGGCTGGCCAGGTCGGCCCTGGCCCAGGCCGAAGAGGAGGGCACACGGTGGACAAACCGGTGATCGGGTTCATCGGGTTGGGGATCATGGGCAAGCCCATGGCCCGCAACCTCATCAAGGCGGGCTACCGGCTGATCGTGCACGACCGCATCGAGGCGCCGGTGAAGGAGATCGCCGCCCTCGGCGCCCAGGCACCCGGATCCTCGCCGGAGGTGGCGGCGCGGAGCGAGGTCGTCATCACCATGCTGCCCGACTCCCCCGACGTGCAGGACGTCGTCCTGGGCAAAGACGGCATCCTCGGGACGCTGCGGCCGGGGATGACCTACATCGACATGAGCACGATCTCGCCGATCGTGACGCGCGAGATCGCCCCGCAGGTCGAGGCGAAAGGCGCGCAGATGCTGGACGCGCCGGTGAGCGGCGGCGAGAAGGGGGCGATCGAGGCCACGCTGTCCATCATGGTCGGCGGCCCCAAAGAGGTCTTCGACCGCATGCTGCCGATCTTCCAGGTGATGGGCAAGAACATCGTGCACATCGGCGATCACGGCGCGGGGCAGATGACCAAGGCGGCGAACCAGATCGTCGTCGCCCTGACGATTCAGGCCGTGAGCGAGGCGCTGGCGCTCGCGGCCAAGGCCGGCGTCGACCCGGCCAAGGTCCGTCAGGCCCTGCTGGGCGGATTCGCCCAGAGCCGCATCCTGGAGCTGCACGGCCAGCGCATGCTCGACCGCAACTTCCAGCCGGGCTTCCGCATTCGGCTGCACCAGAAGGATCTGAACATCGCGCTCTCCACCGGAAAGGCCCTGGGCGTGCCCCTGCCGGCGACCGCGGTGGTGCAGGAGGCGTTCACGGCGCTGCGCGGGATGGACCGCGGCGAACTGGATCACTCCGCCCTGGTCACGTTGATCGAGGAGATGGCGCGCGTGGAGGTCAGACCGGCCGGGTAGCCACCGTCATCGCTCTTCGGCCTGTCGAGTGCACCTCCACCCCGCAGGCCAGGCCATTCCGTTGAGTGACGTCAACACGTTTCATCGTCTGACAAAGGTCTCGGCCCGATCTCAGCGCCGCCGGAGGAACGCCCGGTTCCGGCCGCCGGGCAGGAGAGGATTATCGAACAGGTGAAGGCCGCCGTGATCGCGCGGCTGGGGCCGGACGTGGACGCCTCCGTCGACGAGCGGGCTGTGCGGGCGGTGGTCAGCCCGTATGTCTCGATCCCCGGAGTAGAGCCGTGGCAACCCGCTCCAGCAACGAACCGTGAGGATGGGCTGGGCCGGCAGACAAAAGTAGAAGAGAGGCGCTCACACTCTCGGCTTTTCACCGTCTTCTGCCGAGCCGCCGGTTCCTACCGCCCGCTGGATATCCTCCGGGATTACTCCCGAAGTATACCGCCAGCTTTCGGAGTCCACGTGCCCTGGCGTTTGAGTCGGCTAGTTCGCCGCTAGGCTCGCGCCTCTCTTGCCTTGCACAGTAGCATGGGCCGGGGAGACGGGTCAATTCAGAACCTTCGTTCAGCGGCTGTGGATAGTGTGGGCATCGGGGACAGGCAGGAGTTGCCCGCACCCACCAGAAGCGGTTTCACGATGCGCGTCGTCACCTCCGCCCAGATCGCCGAGCTCGACCGCAGGGCCACCGAGGAGCACGGCATCCCCGTTCAGCAGTTGATGGAAACCGCCGGCCGCCGCGTCGCCCAGGCGGCACGGGAACTGCTGGGCAGCGCTCGCGGGCACGTCGTCGTCCTGACGGGAAAGGGCAACAACGGCGGGGATGGGCTGGTCGCCGCGCGCTACCTGGCCGGCGCGGGTCTCTCTGTGACGGCGTTGCTCACGGCGTCCCAATCCGAGTACGTCGGCGAGGCACGCCGCGCGCTCGGTGAAGCGACAGCCTCCGGCGTCGAGGTGCAGGCTGCGGCCCCGGGCCGGCTCAGGGGGTCTCTTGAGACGGCCGCGCTGATCATCGACGCTTTGTTCGGCACAGGGTTCCGCGGGTCGGCCCGAGGCATCGCCGCCGAGATGATCCAGACCGCCAACGCGGTGAAACGACCCATTCTGGCGGTGGACGTCCCCTCCGGTCTCAACGCGGATAGCGGTCACGCCGACGGACCGGCCATCCGCGCCACGGCCACTGTGACGATGGGCCTCCCCAAGGTTGGTCTGCTCGTCCACCCCGGGGCGGAGCTGGCCGGGACGATCTATGTGGCGGAGATCGGTTACCCACCAGCGCTGACCGATGACGCCTCGGTGCGCACGCATCTTGTCACCCCCGAGATGGTGCGGGCGCGGATCCCCGCCCGGCCGCCCGATTCACACAAGGGGACCTATGGCCGGACGCTGGTCATCGCCGGCTCGGTCGGATTCACCGGCGCGGCCGTGCTCGCCGCCCTCGGCGCGCTGCGCGCTGGGGCGGGACTGGTCACCCTCGGCGTGCCGGCCGATGTGTATCCTATCGTTGCCTCCCACGTCATCGAGGCCATGCCGACGCCGCTGCCGGCAGCGGACGGGGCGCTGGCGGCGGAGGCGCGCAACCGGATCGACGAGCTCGTCGGGATCAGCGAAGCCGTCGCCGTTGGGCCCGGTCTCTCGACGGCGTCCGGCGTTCGCGCCGTGGTCCAGGGTCTGCTGCGCACCGGGCGTCCGCTCGTGATCGACGCCGACGGGCTGAACGTCCTGGCCGGGAGAGCCGACGTCCTGCGCAGTGCTGCGGGTCCCGTGGTGATCACGCCGCATCCTGGGGAGCTGAGCCGGCTGGTTGGAAAGCAGACGGCGGAGATCACGCAGGACCGGCTGGGCTCCGCCCGCGCCGCCGCTGAGCGGTTCCGCTGTGTGGTGGTGCTCAAGTCCGCCAGCACCATCGTCGCCACTCCCGACGGAGAAGCCTTCATCCTCAGGACCGGCAACCCCGGAATGGCCACCGGGGGAATGGGCGATGTGCTCACGGGGGCGATCGCCTCCCTCATCGGTCAGGGTGTTCCCCCCGCGGATGCCGCCTGGGCTGGCGCCTACCTCCACGGGCTGGCCGGGGACCTCCTGGCCGGGGAACGGGGCATGGTGGGGATGCTGGCCTCCGAGGTGGCCGATCACCTGCCGTCCGCCCTCCAGCGGATCCGGATGGGGACTGCGCCCGAGGTCATCCGGACCCTGAGCGCATGAGATCCACGTGACCACCGCCTGAGATCCTCCACCGACGAGCGGCTGATCGCCGCCCGCCTGCGCGGCGGAGCGGGACGGTCACCGGGGGCCCTGCGTCAGATCGCCTGCGCACCACCGGCGGCTTCGGAGATGAAACAGACGCCGCTGCGCCTCAGGCGCCGGCGGTAGCCGTCCTCCACAGCCTTGAGGAACGATTCCTTCTGGTCGCGCTGCACCAGGGCGACGACGGCTCCGCCGAATCCGCCACCCGTCATACGCGCCGCCACGCACCCCGGCGCCTCCAGGGCGGCCTCGACCATCGCGTCGAGCTCGGCGCAGCTCACCGCGTAGTCGTCCCGCAGGCTCTGGTGCGAGGCGAGGAAAGTCCCGCGCAGCTGTCCGATCTCTCCGCCTTCCAGCGCCTGGGCCGCCTCGACGACGCGCACATTCTCGGTGACGACATGTCGCGCGCGCGTGCCGAGCAGAGATGGCAGGTGGCCCAGCAGCGGCACATCGTCCACGGTGACATCGCGGAGGCTCGCGATCGCCGGTCGGTGCTCCCGCAGCAACCGCACCGCCTCCTGGCACTCACGTCGCCGATCGGCGTACCGCGAGTCCTGGAGCGAGCGCCGGACACCGGTGTCGCACACGGCCAGCACGATGTCGGAGGGGAGGGGGAGGTGGTGCGTGTCGAGCGACCGGCAGTCCAGGAAGAGCGCGTGCCCACGCTTGCAGAGGGCGACCGCGAACTGATCCATGACCCCGCAGGGCACGCCGACGAACTCCACCTCGGCCCGATGGCACAGCAGGGCGACCTCCCGGGGAGACAGCGCCACGCCAGCGATGTGGTCAAACGTCAATGCCAGGGCGACTTCGAGGGCGGCGGAAGAACTGAGACCTGAGCCGATCGGAAGGTCGCCGGTGATGACGGCGTCGACGCCGCGCAGAGCGATGCCGCGTGCGGCCAGTTGAACCGCGACCCCCTGAGGGTAGCGGGCCCACCCGGTGAGGTGGGCATCTCCGGGAGCGTCCGCGGAGAACTCGGCGGAGGCGTCCGGTGCCGTCGCGTAGATCCTGATCTGTCCCGTCCCGTTCGCCCCCGCGGCAATCAGGACCGCGCGATCGATGGCCGCAGGAAGCACCAGCCCGTCATTGTAGTCGGTGTGTTCCCCGATGAGATTGACGCGCCCCGGGGCCCTCACGATGATCTCCGGAGAGCGGCCGAACCGTTCGCGGAAAAGTGCGGCGGGCGAACTCACGCGTGGAACAGTTCGGCCGCTGACTGGAGGAGGCCTTCACCGCCGCGCAGAAGGGTGCGAATGGCAACTCTCCCCGTCGGTCTCCCGAAAGGGGTGGGATCTCTCTGACCGCGGAGTTCCCGTGAGCATGTTGAGTCCGGAGGGAGGAGCAGAGCAATGAGCGATCGCATACGGTGGGTCGCCACCGTCCTGGCCGTCGTCACCGCGACGTCCGTCCTTCTCTTCATGAGCGGGGCGGGGCTGCAGGCCGGCGCCGCCGGGAAGCTCGAGATCTTCAGCTGGTGGACGGCCGGCGGCGAGGCCGACGGCCTCAACGCGATGTTTCAGATCTACAAGAAGCGCTTCCCGGGCGTGGAGATCATCAACGCTACCGTGGCCGGGGGCGCGGGCACGAACGCCAAGGCCGTGCTGAAGACCCGGATGCAGGGCGGGGATCCCCCGGACAGCTTCCAGGTCCACGGGGGCGAGGAGCTCACCGCGACCTGGGTCGTCACCGGGTTCATGGAGTCGCTGGCCTCGTTGTACACAAGCGAGGGCTGGGAGCGGGTCTTCCCCAAGGACCTGATCAACATCGTCAGCTACCGCGGGGAGCCGTACTCCGTCGCCGTGAACGTCCACCGCGGGAACGTCCTCTGGTACAACAAGAAGATCTTCGATGACAACAAACTGACGGCGCCGACCACCTGGGAGGAGTTCTTCAAGGTGGCCGAGACCCTGAAGATGAAGGGCATCACGCCGCTGGCCCTGGGGGACAAGAACAAGTGGGAGGCGGCGCATCTCTTTGAAGATGTGCTGGTCGCCACGCTCGGCGCCAGCGGGTACCGCGGGTTGTGGAACGGTCAGACCTCCTGGACCGGCGACGGGGTGAAGAAGGCCTTCGACACCTACGCGCGGATCCTGAGCTACGCCAACAGCGACCACGCCGCCGGCACCTGGGACTCCGCAACCCAGATGCTCATCGACCGCAAGGCGGCGATGACGATCATGGGCGACTGGGCGGCCGGGTACTTCACCAGCAAGGGCTGGAAGCCCAACGCGGACTACGGCTACGCCCCCGCGCCGGGCACGCGCGGGACGTTCGTCGTGGTCACGGACACCTTCGGGTTGCCGAAGAAGGCGCCGCACCGGACCGAGGCGCTGAACTGGCTGAAGGTGGCGGGCAGCAAGGAAGGACAGGAGGCCTTCAACCCGCTCAAGGGCTCGATCTGCGCCCGCACCGACTGCGACCTGAACAAGTTCGACGCCTACCTGAAGTCCTCGGCGGCGGACTTCAAGGCCAACGCCCTGGTGCCGAGCGAGGTCCACGGCTCGGCGGCGCCGGAAGGGTTCGCGACGGTTTTCAACGACGTGATCAACCTGTTCACCACGAACAAGAACGCCGGTGCGGCGCAGACCGCGCTGGCCAAGGCCTGCCGCGACAACAAGATGTGCAAGTAATGCCGGCGGGGGAGGCGTGTGCTTCGCCTCCCCCGTCCCCTGCGTGCACGGCGTCCTCCTCCTCGTTCGATCGCTGCCCAATGCCAGCGGACCCAGGGAGATGACATACATGTATATCGGAGGGCAGGAGTGATGATCGCCGGAGAAGCTCGCACCGCTCCGGCGCGGCGCCGGCGGAACGTGCGCCGCTGAGCGTCCGCTGTGCCACGGCCGCAGCGGGCAGGAGTTGTCCCGCGGCGCCCGCAATTCCGCTTAGGATGGCCATGGTCGCTTCTTCGCCGCGCCGATCGGCGCGGCCGCGCATCCGCCGCGACTACGCCCTCTCCGCCCTCATCGTCGCTCCCTCCGTGCTGGCCGTGGGGATCTTCGTCTACGGCTTCATCGGCTGGACGCTCTACGTGGCCCTGAGCGGGTGGAACTCCTTCCTGCCCGACCTCTCCTTTGTCGGACTGCGCAACTTCATCGAGTTGTTCCAGACGCTGCGGTTCCAGATCGACCTGCGCAACACCCTGGTTTTCACCGTCACCTTCCTCCTCGGGTGTCTGGGTCTGGGGTTGCTGCTGGCCGTCCTGCTCGATCAGCGGGTACGAGGCGAGGGGTTCTTCCGCAACGTGTATCTCTTCCCGATGTCCATCTCCTTCATCGTCAGCGGGACGGCCTGGCAGTGGCTGCTCAACCCGTCGACCGGCGTAAACCTGCTGCTCGACCTCGCGGGGCTAGACCGCCTGAAGTCGCCGTGGTTCACCGACCCGAAGATCGCGATCTACTCTGTGGTGCTGGCCGCGGTGTGGCAGATGTCGGGGTTCACCATGGCGATGTACCTGGCGGGGTTGCGCGGGATTTCCGACGAACTGCGCGAAGCGGCGCGGGTCGACGGGGCCTCGGAGTGGCAGCTGTACCGCCACGTCATCCTGCCCCTGCTGAACCCGGTCACGCTGAGCGCGGTGATCGTCCTGGGCCACATTTCCCTGAAGATCTTCGACCTGGTCTTCGCCATGACGGGCAGCGGCCCGGCCTTCTCCACCGACGTCCCCGGGATCTTCATGTTCGAGACCACCTTCCGCGGGAACCGCTTCGCCGAGGGCGCGGCCGTCGCCACCGTCATGCTGCTCATGGTCGCCGTCGTCGTCATCCCGTATCTCGCCTGGAGCACCCGTGCGGAGCGGGAGGGCTGATGCGGCCGCGTCTGCCGGTCGGCCGAGTGGTGATGTACCTGCTGCTGATCGCCCTGGCCGCATTCTACCTGCTCCCGATCTACGTGATGGTCAACAACGGCCTGAAGTCGTTTCAGGAGGTCAGCCTGAGCCGGATGTGGGAGCCGCCGGCGGCCTTCCGGCTGGACAGTTTTGCCCGAGCCTACGGGCGGCTGGCCCCGAACTTCCGCAACAGCGTCCTGCTCGTGGTCCCGGCCACGGTGCTCACCGCGGCGGTGGGCTCGATCAACGGCTACCTGCTCTCCAAGTGGAAGTTCACCGGGGCGGATGTCGTCTTTCCTCTCCTGCTGTTCGGCATGTTCATCCCGTACCAGAGTGTGCTGATTCCGCTCGTCCAGACGCTGCAGTGGCTGGGGCGGATCCTCGACATTCGGTTGTACGGCACGATCGCCGGTCTGGCCCTGGTGCACATCATCTACGGGATCCCGATCACGACCCTCATCTTCCGGAATTACTATGCGACGGTGCCCACCGAGGTGGTCGAGGCGGCGCGCATCGACGGGGCCGGGCTGCTCGGGACCTACAAGGACGTCATCCTGCCCCTGTCCATGCCGGGGTTCGTCGTCGTGATGATCTGGCAGGTCACGCAGGTCTGGAACGAGTTCCTCTTCGCCGTGACGATCACGAGCAACCCGGCTCGCCAGCCGGTGCAGGTGGCCCTCCAGAACCTGGCCGGGAGCCAGATCGTCGAGTGGAACGTGCAGATGGCCGGGGCCTTGCTGACGGCGCTGCCGACGTTGCTCGTGTACATCTTCCTGGGACGGTATTTCCTGCGTGGACTGCTGGCCGGGGCCTTGAAGGGATGACGGCGGAACGCCAGCCGCGCGGCACGACCGCGCCCCGGCCAGCCCGGGCCGAGGAAGCGACGCGGCGGACCTGGGCCGAGATCGATCTCGACGCCCTCGCCGCCAACGTGCGTGCCCTTCGCGCCGTGGTGGATCAGGGCGTGCAGTTCATGGCCGTGGTCAAAGCCGACGGCTACGGCCACGGCGCGGTCCAGGTGGCGCGGGCCGCCCTGGCCGCCGGGGCGGAATGGCTGGGGGTGGCCACGGTGGAGGAAGGCCTGCAGCTGCGACGGGCGAGGATCACGGCCCCCCTGCTGGTCTTGGGCGCGGTGGACGCGGCGGAGGTTGCCGAGGCGGTGCGGGCCGGTCTCAGCCTGACGATCACCTCCGGCGACGCGGCGGCGATGCTGGCCCGCGCGGGCCGGCGGGCTCGATTGCACCTCAAGGTGGACACCGGAATGACCCGCCTCGGCGTCCAGGTCTCGGAGGTGCCCGCGGTCCTCTCGCGGCTGGCCCGGGCGGGACTCCCCCTGGAGGGTGTGTACACGCACCTGGCGACCGCCGATGATTCCGACCAGACGTTCATGCGCGAGCAGTTGAACCGCTTCGACGCCCTCCTTCCCGCGCTGCGCCGTCGGTTCCCCACGGCGCTCGTCCATGCCGCGAACAGCGCCGCGGCCATCGGGGCACCACGGGCCCGCTATGATCTGGTACGAGTGGGCCTGGCGATGTACGGCCTGTATCCGGCGCGACACTTCGAGGACACGGTCCAGCTGCGGCCGGCGATGAGACTACTCAGCCGGGTGGTCCGCACCGTACGCGTCCCACCCGGGACTTCGGTGAGCTACGGCGCGACGTATCGCGTGCTCCGGCCGTCCACGATCGCCACCGTGGCCTGCGGCTATGCCGACGGCTACCCGCGGCTCGCCGGACTCAATGGGGAAGTGGCGCTCGCCGGTGACCGCGTGCACCTCGCCGGACGGGTCTGCATGGACCACCTCATGGTGGATGCGGGCGACCGTCCCGTCCGGGCCGGCGACGAGGTGGAGTTGTTCGGCCGGACGGTCACCGCGGACGAGGTTGCCGGGTGGGCGCACACGATCTCCTATGAGGTGGTCTGCGGGGTCGGATCGCGCGTCCCGCGCCTCTACCTGCGGGGCCGGCGTCCCGCGGCGACACCCGGCCGATGAACCCGCTGCTGGTGGCGTTTCAGGGGGAGCGGGGCGCCTATAGTGAGGAGGCGGCGCTCGCCCTGTTTCCCGGCGCAGAGCCGCTGCCGTGCGCCTCCCTGCGTGAGGTCTTCGCCGCCGTCACCAACGGACGCGCCGCCTCAGGGGTCGTCCCCGTCGAGAACTCCCAAGCCGGCTCGATCAACGAGACCTATGACCTGCTGCTGGCGCATGAGCTGCACATCACGGGGGAGTACGACCTGCGCGTCCGCCACTGCCTGCTCGCCCTCCCCGGCCGCTCGCTCGCCGAGCTGCGGGCCGTCTACTCGCACCCGCAGGCGCTGGCCCAGTGCGAGGAGTTCCTCAGATCGCATCGCCTGGAGGCGATCGCGGCCTACGATACGGCGGGGAGCGCGAAGATGGTGGCGCAGCAGCAGCTGCAGGACGCCGGGGTGATCGCCGGCGCGCGGGCGGCGCGGCTCTACGGCCTGGCGGTGCTGGCCGAGGGGATCGAGACCAATCCGAATAACTATACGAAGTTCCTCGCCCTGGCCACCGCTCCGGCGCCGCCGTCGGCGGCCGCCAAGACGTCCATCGTCTTTACCACCCGTAACGTCCCCGGCGCCCTGCACCGGGCGCTCGGCGCCTTCGCCTCACGCACGATCAACCTCACCAAGCTGGAGTCGAGACCGCGCCGCGAGGTGCCGTGGGAGTACGTCTTCTACGTGGACTTCGAAGGTCATCACGACGATCCGGACGCCGCCGCCGCGCTGCGCGACCTGGCGGCGGTCACGACCTTCGTCCGGGTGTTGGGGTCGTATCCCCGCGCCCCGCGCCCGCCGTGAACATCCTCCCGTTGGGCGAGCGGGGCCTGCTGATCGCGCTGGGCGAGACCCTGGACCCGGAGACGAACGGGCGCGTCCGCGCCCTGGCCCATCATCTCCGAGACCTCCCCGGAGTCGAGGACGTCGTGCCGGCTCTGCGGTCGGTGATGGTCGTCTTCGATCCGCTGGCCTCCGACGCGCTCCTGATCGCGGAGACGGCCGAGCGCATCCTCCCACGGCTGGGGCCGCAGGCCGGAGCGACCGGCCGGACCTTCGAGGTCCCGGTCGCCTACGGCGGCGACGCCGGTCCCGATCTGGAGGAGACCGCGGCGGCGGTCGGACTCTCGCCGCAGCAGTTCATCCGCGCCCACTGCAGCACGGAGTACACCGTCTACATGCTCGGCTTCACGCCCGGCTATCCCTACCTCGGCATCCTTCCCGACGGCATCCGCGCACCTCGCCTGCCTTCCCCCAGGCTGCGTGTGCCGGCAGGATCAGTGGCGATCGCCGACGCGATGACCGGCATCTACCCGCTGGCGTCTGCCGGAGGATGGCGGCTGGTGGGACGGACGCCGCTCGTCATCTACAGCCCTCTGGAAGCCGATCCCGTCCTGTTCCGTCCCGGTGACCGCGTGCGTTTCGTACGGGTCCCCCACGCCCCGGTCCCTGAACGACCGGGGGCGCCACCCCTCCCGACCCCTCGTCGTCCGGTGTTTGAGGTGCTCAGTGCCGGTCTGTACACCACGATCCAGGACGCGGGCCGCAGAGGATACCGGCACCTGGGCGTTCCTGCCTCCGGCGCGATGGACCCACTGGCGCTCTGGGCCGCGAACGCCGCGGTGGGCAACGCCCCGGATGCCCCGGCGCTCGAGGTCACCGCGCCGGGACCGGTGCTGCGCGCCCTCGACCATGCCACGGTCGCCGTGGCCGGCGCGGACCTGTGTCCTCTGGTCGACGCCGTCGAAATCGAGCGCGGAGCAGCCGTCGTCCTGCGCCCGGGCCAAACCATCTCTTTCGGCGCGCCCCGGCGCGGCGTGTGGGCCTACGTCGCGGTGGCCGGTGGTGTGGAAGCAAAGACGGCGCTGGGGAGCGCCTCCACGTACGTGCCCGGTCTCCTCGGAGGAAGCGGAGGCCGTCGGCTGCGGGAAGGAGATGTGATCGGTTCCGCCCCCGGCCCCACCGGTACCAAGAAGGCGGTGCCGGTGGATGATGTCCCGCTCCCCGGCGAGACCGTCACCGTGCGCGTGATTCCCGGCCCGCAGGACGAGTGGCTCACGGAGGAAGCCCGCGACCTGTTCCTGAAGCAGCAGTGGCGGATCTCCCTGCAGAGCGATCGAGCCGGGGTACGGCTGGACGGAGCCGCGCTGGCGCACAGGCGATCAGGCGAGTTCCTCTCCGACGGTGTGCTGCCCGGGGCGGTGCAGGTGCCCTCCGGCGGCCGGCCCATTGTGATCATGGCGGACGGTCCGACCACAGGCGGTTATCCCAAAGCGGCCGTCGTGATCACCGCCGACCTGCGCCTCGTGGCCCAGGCTCCGCCCCGGACGGCGGTCCGCCTTCGCGCGGTGGCGATGGAGGAAGCCGTGGAGGCTCTGAGGAGTCAGCGGGCGCGTCTCCACGCGCGGGCCGAATAGGCCCAGAGGAGAGAGACCGATGCAGATCGGCAATCTGCCCCGCATCCGGCTGGCCCACCTGCCCACACCGCTCGAAGAAGCGCCGCGCCTGACCGAGTTCCTGGGCGGCCCGCGGATCTGGATCAAGCGCGACGACCTGACCGGCCTCGCCACCGGCGGAAACAAAGCGCGCAAGCTGGAGTTCCTGCTCGGCCAGGCCCGCCAGTCCGGCTGCGACGTGGTGATCACGGTGGGCGCGGTGCAGTCCAACCACGCGCGGATGACCGCGGCCGCGGCCCGGCGCCTGGGGATGGACGCCGTACTTGTGCTGAACGGCGAGGAGCCCGAGCTGGCGCAGGGCAATCTGCTGCTCGATCGCATCTTCGGGGCGGATGTCCGTATTGTGCAGACCGACGACGACTACGTCCTGATGGGCGTGGTGGACGACCTGGCGCGGCACCTGCGCCGGGACGGTCGGCGCCCGTACGTCATCCCGCGGGGCGGCAGCAACGCCTTCGGCGCCGCGGCGTATATGACCGCCGCCCTGGAACTGCTCACCCAGGCCAATCAGATGGGGCTGCGGGTCGATGCAATCGTCCACGCCTCGACCTCGGGCGGCACGCAGTCCGGGCTCTACACGGGCACGAAGGTGACCGAGAGCGGCGTCCAGGTCATCGGGATCAGCGCGGGGCCGAAGAAGGAGGTCGTCGGTCAGCGGGTTCTGCGGATCGTGGAGGAGCTGGCGCAGATGCTGGAGCTGCGCTGGCGGCCGCACCTGGACGACATCATCGTCTACGACGAGTTCGTCGGCGAACGGTACGGCGTCCCCACCCCGGAGTGTCTCGAGGCGATCCACCTGCTGGCCCGGACCGAGGGCATCCTCCTCGATCCGGTCTACACGGGAAAGGCCATGGCCGGACTGCGCGGGCTGATCGGCCGCGAGCAGCTCCGTGCGGGGCAGAACGTGGTATTCTGGCACACGGGCGGTCAGCCGGCGCTCTTCGCGCACGCCGCGGCACTGCAGGAGGGCTGACCGCACAACCACATCTCGGCGGGGACGATGGGGAGCTGGCGATGGGCGGCCATCGCGGTGCTGGTGGCCGCGTTGGGATCAGCGGCCGGGGCCGCAACCGATCCGGAGGCGGACCTGCGCCGGGCCTTTTCGGCCTTCATCAAGGCGCAAGAGCTGCGCATCGACGCCGTGCCCGACCTCTACCCGGGCGGATACGCGCGGATCAGCATCTACGCGCGGCAGGCCGACCTGGGCGGCATGATCGTCGATGAGGCCTGGTTTCGTCTGGTCGGTGCGAGCCTCGATCCCGAGGCCCTCGGCAAAGGCGAGCTGCGCGTGCTCGATCTGCGCGACCGCGCGATGTACATCAAAGCGTCGATCAAGAACCTGGAGGCGTACTTCCAGCAGGGGAACCCGGTCAGAGACATCCGGCTGCGGTCGGACGGACAGTACATCTACGCCGAGGGGACGGTCCCGCTGGCCGGGGTGATGGCCCGGGTGCGCCTGAAGGGGTTCTTCGCCGTGGGCGGCACGAAGGACGTGTACTTCTACATCGACGACTTGAAGATCAACGGCCTGCCGATCCTCTACCCCTTGCTCCGCAAGTGGGAGCAGGACATCAACCCGGTCTTCACGCAGGCCCTGTGGCCGATCACCTTCGCGATCCGCTCGCTGCGGATGACGACCGAGGCCTTCATCGTTTCCTCGCTGGCGAACGCGAACGCGCCCTGCCTGTTCTGCACGGGCGGGGAGTCTCCCGTGGTGGCGCCGTGAGCACGCCCTCGCGCCGGATGCGGGTCGGCATCACCACGAGACAGGGGGGAGCGGCGACGACCGCGGGCCAGGCCTACGCCGCGGCCGTGGAGGCCGCGGGCGGGGAGGTGGTCTGGCTCGAGCCGCAGACCGTCGTGGCGCGACGCCCCGATGAGATCCTGGGCATGGTCGACGCCCTCGTCCTGAGCGGCGGCGCGGACGTCGAACCGCGCCACTTCGGTGAGGAGACGGAGCCCGACGCCAACGTCGAAGTCGATCCGGCGCGGGATGCGGCCGAGCTCCCCCTCATCCGGGCGGCGCTCGAGCAGGATGTGCCGGTGCTGGGCATCTGCCGCGGCGTTCAGATGCTCAACGTGGCGGCGGGCGGGACGCTACACCAGGATCTCGGTCTGGCCGGTCTGGACACCGCCGAGCACCAGCAGCGTGAGGCGGGGAAGACGACGGAAGACCTGGCCCATCAGGTCCGCATCGAACGGGGCAGCCGCCTGGGCGCGATCCTCGGGGCGGGGCGCCTGGAAGTGAACAGTTTCCACCATCAGGCGATCAGGACGCCGGCACCGGGCTTCGTGGTGACCGCCCGCGCGCCGGACGGCGTGATCGAAGGTCTCGAGCATCCGGCGCGGGCGTTCGCCGTCGGCGTGCAGTGGCACCCGGAACGGATGGTCGCCGGACACCCCGCACAGCGGAAGTTGTTCGCCGCCCTTGTGGATGCGGCGCGGCGGCGGGTCGAGGGCGCCAGGCCCCGCGCGACCTGACCGTCAGGGCGGACTGTGCGGGCGCTCGCGGAAGTGCTCGAAGCCGTCGGCCGGACCTCGAGCAAGCGCCAGAAGATCGACCTCCTCGCCGGCTACCTGCGCGGCCTCTCCGACGACGAACTGCGGATTGCCTGCACCTACCTGACCGGCGCGACCTTTCCGGCCGGCAGCGGCCGCGCCCTCAACGTCGGCTGGTCGGCGATCGTCGACGCGCTCCTGGACATAAGCGGCCGCGGAGCCGAGGCGATGGACCAGAGCTACCTCCGGCACGGCGACCTTGGCAGCGTCGCCTACGAACTGCTCGCGCACAAGGCCAAGACCTCGCTGTTCGGCGCGCCGCTCACCTTGCCGGCGGTGCAGGCGACCTTCGAGCGCATGGCCGGCGCGACCGGCGGGGGCTCCCGGCAGGTCAAGCTCGAGGGGATGCGATCGCTGTTCAGAGACGCCGAGCCGCTGGAAGCGAAGTACCTCGTCCGCATCATCACCTCCGACCTGCGCGTCGGCCTGAAGGAAGGCCTGCTCGAAGAGGCGATCGCGAAGGCCTTCGAGCGGCCGCTGTCGGAGGTCCGACGGGCCACCATGCTGATCAGCGACATCGGTGCGGTGGCGGTGATGGCACGGGCCGATCGGCTCGCCGAGGCGACGTTGCAACTGTTCCGCCCGTATCGCTTCATGCTGGCGGATGTGGTGTTCACACCAGAGGAGGCGTTCGAGGGCCGCGGCGCCGACGCCGGGCCGCTGATCGTAGAGGACAAGTACGACGGGATACGCGCGCAGGGGCATTACGATGGCACCCGTCTGGCGATCTTCACGCGCACCCTGGACGAGATCACGGGGTCGTTCCCCGAGCTTCATGACGGACTGCGCCGTCTCGCCGGTTCGTACATCATCGATGGGGAGATCGTGGCCTGGCAGGACGGACGCGCGATTCCGTTCACGCAGCTCCAGCAGCGCCTGCGCCGCAAAGATCCCGGGGCGCTGCTGCAGTCCGTGCCGGTGGTGATGTTCGTCTTCGACCTGCTGCTGCTCGACGGCGCCCCGCAGCTCGACCGGCCGCTGTCGGAGCGCCGCGCGGCTCTGGGGCGGCTGACCTTCGGGCCGGCGGTGCAGCCGGCGAACGCCACGCTGGCCACGAGACCGGCCGAGCTCGCCGCCCGTTTCCGCCAGGCCCGCGACCGCGGCAACGAAGGGCTCGTCATCAAGCGGCCGGAGTCCACCTACCAGCCCGGCCGGCGGGGCAGCCACTGGGTGAAACTGAAGGAGGAGCTGGCCACCCTGGACGTTGTGGTCGTCGCCGCCGAACACGGGCACGGAAAACGCGCCGCCGTGCTCAGCGACGTGACCTTTGCTGTGCGCATCGGGCAGCGCCTGACCGTGGTGGGAAAGGCGTACAGCGGACTGACCGACGAGGAGATCCTGGCGCTGACCGGGTGGTTTCACGCCCATACCATCTCGGACCGCGGCCGCGTGAAGGTCGTGGAGCCGAAGATCGTCCTGGAAGTCGCGTTCGACGCCGTGACGCGCAGCGACCGGCACGACAGCGGCTACGCCCTTCGCTTTCCCCGCATCAAGCGCATCCGCGACGACAAGTCCCCGGAGGAGATCAACACGCTGGAGGATGTCGTCCGCATCTACGAGGCCCAGGGGACATCTCGCGGTGGCATCTCCCCGCGGAGGGGAAGCCCGGGTGCAGGAGGAAGCAGGGCGCCGTCTGGGAAGGACAGTATTGATGCGTAGCCTCGCCCGGTTCGTCTTCATCCTGGCGTTCGCCTGGTGGCTCCTGCCCGCCGCCCTGGCGGCCGACGCCGGTCCACCCATCATCCGTATCCGCATCGAGGGCGTGATTGCCCCCAGCAGCGCCCGGTACCTGCTGCGGGCGATCCGGGAGGCAGAAAGCCAGGGGGCCCGCGCCGTGCTGGTTGAGCTGAACACGCCGGGGGGGCTGATGAAGTCGATGGACGACATCACAGGGGCGATGCTGAACGCCCGCGTGCCGATCATCGTCTACATCAGCCCCAGCGGCGCCCGCGCCGCCTCCGCCGGGGTGTTCGTCACCTATGCCAGCAACATCGCGGCCATGGCCCCCGCCACCCGCATCGGCGCCGCCCATCCGGTGTCGGTCGGCCAGGGCGGCGAGCAGGACGGCGCGGCGATGGAGAAGGTGACGAACGACGCGGTGGCCGGCATTCGCGCCGTGGCGCGACGGCGGGGCCGGAACGCGGACTGGGCGGAAGCCGCGGTGCGGAAGAGCGTCTCGATCGACGAGGAGGAGGCGGTGAAGCTCGATGTCGTCGATCTCATCGCCCCCAACGCCGATGCGCTGCTGGCCGCCGTGCACGGCCGAACCGTGGAAACCGCCACCGGCCCCGTCACCCTGACGACCCGCGGCGTCCCGGTCCGCACCGTCGGCATGGATCCCAGTGAGCGCTTCCTCGACCTCCTCAGCGATCCCAACATCGGCCTCATCTTGATGACCATCGCCATCTACGGAATCATCTTCGAACTGAGCAACCCGGGAGCGATCCTGCCCGGTGTCGTCGGCGCGATCGCCCTGGTGCTGGCCCTGGCCTCGTTCGCCATCCTCCAGGTCAACGTGGCCGGGCTGTTGCTCATCGTCCTTTCCGTCGTCTTCTTCATCGCCGACATCAAGGTGCCCGGCCACGGAGTGCTCACGGCAGGCGGCGTCCTGGCCTTTCTCTTCGGCGCGCTCCTGCTGACCGAACGGCAGGCTCCCTTCCTCCGGGTGTCGTTCCAACTCGCGGCGTTCATCGCGCTGCTCACCGGCGCGTTCTTCCTGTTCGCGGTCGGCGCCGGGATCCGGGCGCAACGGGCCCGCGCGCGGATGGGCAGCGAGACCCTGATCGGCGCGGAAGGGATCGCGCGCACGGAGATCGCGCCGGAGGGAATGGTGTACGTGGCGGGGGAGATGTGGACCGCGACGGCGGAGAGCGGGCGTATCCCGGAGGGATCCCGCATCGTCGTGGTCGGCATCGACGGTCTGCGCCTGCGGGTGCGCCCCGCGGCGAGATGACCGCTGCGCGGACCCTCACCGTCCGCACCACCTCGACGGCGGATACAGAAGAGCTCGGGAGGCGCACCGGGGCGCTCCTCCGGGCCGGGGACGTTGTGGCCCTTTCCGGTGAGCTGGGGGCGGGGAAGACGGTCCTGGCGCGGGGACTGGCGGTGGGCGCGGGAGCCCGGGGACACATCGCCAGTCCGAGCTTCACGCTCATTCGAGAGTACCAGGGACCGGTGGTCGTCTACCACGCCGATCTCTTCCGGCTCGATGAGCCGGCCCAACTGGTTGATGTCGGCCTGGAGGAAGTCCTGGACGGCGAGGGCGTGGCGGTGATTGAGTGGGCCGAGAAGGCGCAGCACCTGCTGCCCGCGGAATACCTCTGGATCGAGATCCGCTTCACGGAGCAGGACGAGGTGCGGGAGATCATCTTCCGCCCCCGGGGCCGGCGCTACGAAGAGATCGTCGCCCGGCTGAACGGGGAATAGGCGTACCGGCGATGCGCATTCTGGCCATCGAGACGGCGACGGCGGTCGGCAGCGTGGCGCTGCTGGACCGCGGTGATGTGGTCGGCGAGGTCGTCGAGGCCGTGCCGCAGCGGCACCTGGAGTGGCTGGCGCCGGCGATCGACGGCGCGTTGCGCGCGGCCGGCTGGACTCCCCAGGCGGTGCAGGCCGTGGCCGTGTCCCGCGGGCCCGGAACGTTCACCGGGCTCCGCATCGGCGTCGCCACGGCGGCGGCCTGGGCCCGCGCGGCCGGTATTCCGCTCGTGGCCACATCGACCCTGGAGACCGTCGCTGCGGGACTGGAGGTGGAGGGTCTGGTCTGTCCGGTGCTGGACGTCCGGAGGGGCGAGGTCGCCGGCGCGCTGTTCGAGTGTAACGGTGCGCCGCGGCGCGTGCTGGACGACCTCGTGGCGCCGGTGGAGGCGCTGCTCGCGCGATTGCCGAAGGACCGGCCGGTGGTATTTGGGGGAGACGCGCTGGTGCGCTATGCCGAGGCCCTCCGCGCGCATCCCACGGCCCGGCTCGCTCCGGCCCATCGGTGGAATCCTCGCGCCGCGACGACCGGCCGGCTGGCCTGGGCTCGCCTCGCCCGCGGAGACCACGACGACCCCTACAGGATCGCGCCGATCTATGCGCGGGCGGCTGCGGCGATGGGGACGCAGGGATGAAGCAGATCACGCGGGTCACGCTGCGGCCGATGACGGTGGAGGACATCCCCCGCGTCCTGGAGATCGAGCGCGCGTCGTTCCGCACCCCCTGGCCCAGCGACGCGTACACCCACGAACTCAAAGAGAACCGCCTCGCCGCATACATCGTGGCCAGCGCCGACGACCGGCTGGTGGGGTACGCCGGGATGTGGGTCATCCTGGACGAAGCCCACATCACGACGATCGCCGTCGAGCCGGCCCTGCGGGGGCAGCGGGTCGGTGAGCGGCTGCTGGTCGGCCTGATCGATGCCGCGATGGAGCGGGGGGCCCGCTGGATGACCCTCGAGGTGCGGAAGTCCAACGACACCGCCCAGAATCTCTACCACAAGTACGGGTTTCGGGAGATCGGCACGCGCAAAGGGTACTACTCGGACAACCGTGAGGATGCCATCGTGATGTGGACCGGCAACCTCCGCGAGCGCGAGTTCCAGGAGCGCCTCGCCAGACTCCGCCAGGCCATCGACGCGGACTGACCCGGCATGCTCGTCCTTGGCATCGAGACCTCCTGCGACGAAACCGCCGCAGCCGTCGTGGCCGACGGTTTCCGGCTCCAGAGCAACGTGATCGCCTCCCAGGCCGCGCTGCACCGCCGCTTTGGCGGCGTCGTCCCCGAGCTGGCCTCGCGCAAGCACATCGAGCGGCTGCTGCCCGTCGTCGACGAGGCGCTGGAGCAGGCCAGGGTGGCTCTCGACCACATCGACGGGATCGCCGTGACGCGCGGACCCGGTCTGGTCGGCGCGCTCACCGTCGGGGTCGCCGCGGCAAAAGCGATGGCCCTGGTCCGTGGCCTGCCGTTCGTCGGTGTCAACCACCTCGAGGGCCACATCTACGCCGCCTTCCTCGCGGAACCGGAGATCGCATTCCCGCTGCTGGCCCTGATTGTGTCGGGCGCACACGCCGATCTCGTTCTGATGGGCGACCACGGGCGCTACCATGTCCTCGGCCGCAGCCGGGATGACGCCGCGGGTGAGGCGTTCGATAAGGTCGCCCGGGCCATGGGGTTGGGCTACCCCGGTGGTCCTGAGATCGACCGGCTCGGCCGGACCGGCCACCCGGAGGTGGTGCCGCTGCCCTTGCCGATGGCGGATGATTCGTGGGACTTCTCGTTCAGCGGAGTGAAGACCGCCGCGCTGCGGGCGTTGCGCGCGCACGCGGTCGACGGGCCCTTTCGGAACGATCTCGCCGCCTCGCTGCAGCGCGTGGTCGTCGAGGTGCTGGTGCGCAAGACGATGCGGGCGGCCGAGCTGTGCCGGCCCGCCACCATCGCGGTGGCCGGCGGCGTGGCGGCCAACTCACGGCTGCGAGCGGAAATGGCCGAAGCCTGCCGGGCACGCGGCCTCCGCCTGGTCATCCCGCCGCCGGTCCTGTGCACCGACAACGCGGCGATGATCGCCGCGGTGGGACTGCGTCGCCTCCAGGCCGGAGAGCGATCATCGCTCGATTTGTCTGCAGAAGGCGACCTGCCCCTGTAGACCTGCTCCTCAGCCAACCATGGATACGAACAAATCCCGCCGCAGGAGGGCCCTCATACGGATTTTTCCGATGAGGCACTCCGTGACGCCGCCTGTGGATAACGTGGATAACCCTGTGAGTAAGGCATCCTGCAACAGTTCTCACGCGTCCTGGGAGGGTGCCGCCGGCAACGGCCGTGTCGCGGACGTTCGTTACTGAGCGACCCTGGCCCGGGCAACGTGCAGGCGTTTCTCGGCCAGAGCCAGGAGTGCGTCGGGACCGGTCCCGTCCACCGGGCAGGCGGCTATCGCCCAGGTCAGCAGGGGAAGGGTGACGAACCGGCCGCGAATGGCCACGTCCCGTCCCTCGGCCAGATCCCGGATTCTGTTCACCGCCTGGGCCGCCTGGGTGTAGTCGATCTCGGGCATCAGCAGCCCGAAGGTCCCACCGTCCAGCCTGGCGAGGAAGTCCGTCTTGCGGATCGCCGGCAGCATGACCTCGCCCAACCGCCGCATCATCTCGTCCCCGGCGGCGTACCCGTGCATGGCGTTGAACTCCGAAAGGGCGCGGATGTCGCCAAGAGCGAGCGCGAAGCGCGTGCCGTAGCGCTCATGGCGCCGGGCCTCCTCGCGGAGGCGGGCCACCAGCGCCCGCCGGTTGAGCAACCCCGTCACCTCATCGGAGGTGGAAACTCGCCTGATGCGGGCGCGGACCACGGCCGCGTCCACGGCCGGGGCCACCGCATCCGCGGCGCGGGCCAGCAGGCGCATCGCGGGCTCGGCAAATGCGCCTCCCGTGGCCTGCAGCACCCCAAGGGCCCGGCCCCCGGAGATGAGCGGCGCGCAGACACCGCTGCCGTCCGTCTCGCGCTGTTCCGCCCGGTGCTGGAGGGCGAGCCACGCCGTCGACCGGCTGCGCGGCAGGACGCTCCCCGGGAGCGGAGCCCCTGTGGAGGCCTGGACGCGGAGGACGTGTCGTTCCTCGTCGAGGAGCAGCACCGCGGCGTGCCCGCACCTGAGCAGATGCGCTGTGGCCCGGGCCAGGCGTTCGGCGAGCTCGTGAACGTCCTCCACGTCACGGATCTCATGGGCCAGTCGCTGCACCAGTTCGCCCTGGTCGGCCGCGGCCTGGTCCGCGACGGCGAGGGCGGGCGCCGCCTCCCCGTTCAGCACGCGCGCCCTGATGCCCCGATACCAGGACGATCCGACACGGCGCTCCCGCTCGACGATCCGGACCAGCGCCTCGACGACCGCGGGATGGAACTGCGTGCCGGCATGACGCTGCAGCTCCTCCAGCGCGCTGTCCACATCGCGGGCCGCATGGTAGGCGCGATGGCTGGTCATCGCATCGAACGCATCCGCTACGGAGAGGATCGCCGCGCCGATGGGGATGGCATCCCCCCGCAGCCCATCCGGGTACCCCTGGCCGTCGTAGCGCTCATGGTGGTGGCGCACGATCGTGACCAGATCGCGCAGCGGCCCGGGGCGATCGATGATCGACGCCCCGAGGCTGGCGTGGGTCATCATAATAGCGCGCTCCGAGGCGTCGAGGGCCCCCGGCTTTTGCAGGATCGCGTCCGGGATGCCGATTTTACCGATGTCGTGCAGCAATCCGGCCAGGCGGACCTTTTCCTCCTCCTGCGGGGGCAGCTTCATCTCCGCGGCCAGCATCGCCACCAGTTCCGCCATGTCCTCTGAATGGCCGTGGGTGTACGCATCCTTCGCGTCCACGGCGGCGGCGAGCGACTTGATCGTGGAGAGGAAGAGGTTCTGCACCTGATGGTAGAGGCGGGCGTTCTCAATGGCGGTTGCGGCCTGCGCGGCGAAGTATTCCAGCACGCGCAACTCGGGCTGGTACGCGCGGGGCGCCTTCTCGCTGAGCAGGAGCAGTGCCCCGATCACACCGCTCTTCCGGCGCAGGGGCAACACGCAGGCCGAACGGAAGCGGCTCCCCCCGCCGAGGCCGGACAGCACCGCCGGGGGCACCGGGGTCACCAGCGGGCGACCGGTCCGCAGGACCTCCGCGGCATGGGGATCGAGCGCCGGGAACTCCGTCTCCCTGGAGGCGGAGGCGATCCCCCAACTGGCGGCGGGGGCCGGCCGGCCGTCCTCGGCGAGGAAGAGCACCGCCGCGGCGGAGTGGCTGCTGAGGCGGGTGACCACTTCGCAGACCAGCGGCATCACGCGGTTGACGTCGAGGGAACTGAGGATCGCATCGCTGGTCTTGAAGACCCGCCCGACCAGTTCGGCCTGGCCCACGACGCGCCGACCGGCCCGGGTCGCGCCGACGGCGCGCCAGAGCAGCAGCGCCCCGGCAACGGCGGCCAGGCCGGCAACGACCAGACGGGGGACCCAGGCGTCCGTCATCTGTCCACTTCCTGCCCCCGGCCGCGGCGACGGTAGTCCTGGGCAAAGCGGCCCCGCGCGGATGCCTGCCCCGCCCGTTGGGGGCCGCCGGGACGGCCGGGGCAGACCAAAAAGGGGCTTGAACAGGACGGCCTGGATTCATATCATTGTTCCTGTCTAGCACTCACCAGGGCCGAGTGCTAATTCCCAACGGCAGTTCGAGAAGGAGGGGAACGCTATGAAGCTGCGGCCGCTAGGCGACCGCGTTGTAGTCAAGCCGCTTGAGGATGAGGAGCGCACCAAGGGCGGCATCGTCCTGCCCGACACGGCGAAGGAGAAGCCCCAGCGGGGTGAGGTCGTGGCCGTCGGACCCGGGGACTGGGATCAGGAGGGGGAGAAGCGCATCCCGCTGGACGTCAAGGTCGGCGATCACGTCCTCTTCGCGAAGTACTCGGGTTCGGAGTTCAAGATCGACGGGGTGGATCACCTGATCCTCCGCCACAACGACATCCTGGCCATCGTCGAGCGCGAGCCTGCCGGGGTCAAGAAGTAGGTCGCACGATTCACGAGCAGCGGAGGTGAGGGGCAGTGCCCAAACTGCTGTCGTTTGACGAAACCGCCCGGCGGGCGATGGAGCGCGGCGTCAACAAGCTGGCCGACGCCGTGAAGATCACCCTGGGCCCCAAGGGCCGCAACGTCGTGCTGGAAAAGAAATTCGGCTCCCCCACGATCACCCATGACGGGGTGACCGTGGCCAAGGAGATCGAGCTGGAGGATCCGTTCGAGAACGCCGGCGCGCAGCTGGTGCGCGAGGTGGCGACGAAGACCGAGGACGTGGCCGGCGACGGGACTACCACCGCGACCGTGCTGGCCCAGGCCCTGATCCGCGACGGGTTGAAGATGGTGGCCGCGGGCAGCAACCCGATGGCGCTCAAGCGGGGGATCGACCGCGCGGTGGCCACGGCCGTGGAAGAGATCCGCAAGGCGGCCAAGCCAGTCGAGACCAAGGACGCCATCCAGTCCGTGGCCAGCATCTCGGCGAACGATCCGGACATCGGCGTGCTGATCGCCGACGCGATGGACAAGGTCGGCAAGGACGGCGTGATCACTGTCGAGGAGAGCAAAGGCATCGAGACCACCGTCGAGGTGGTCGAGGGGATGATGTTCGACAAGGGCTATGTCTCCGCGTACTTCGTCACCGACCCGGAGAAGATGGAGGCCGTCCTGGAGGATCCCTACATCCTCATTACGGACAAGAAGATCTCCGCGGTCAAAGACCTCCTGCCGGTACTCGAAAAGATCGCCCAGGTCAACCGCCCGATCCTGGTCATCGCCGAGGACATCGAGGGGGAAGCCCTGGCCACGCTGGTGGTGAACAAGCTGCGCGGCACGCTGCACGCCGTGGCCGTGAAGGCCCCCGCCTTCGGCGATCGGCGCAAGGCCATCCTGGAGGACATCGCCATCCTCACCGGCGGCCAGGTGATCAGCGAAGAGGTCGGCCTCAAACTGGAGAACGCCACCGTGCAGATGCTGGGCCGCGCCGGACAGGTGCGCGTGCGCAAGGAAGAGACGATCATCGTCAACGGCGCCGGATCGAAGGACAAGATCGAGAAGCGGGTGCAGCAGCTGCGCAAGCAGGTGGAGGAGACCGACTCCGACTACGACCGCGAGAAGCTGCAGGAGCGGCTGGGCAAGCTCAGCGGCGGCGTGGCCGTGATCAAGGTCGGGGCGCCCAGCGAGGCGGAGCTGAAGTACCGCAAGACCCGCACCGAGGACGCCCTGCGCGCCACCCGCTCCGCGGTCGAAGAGGGGATCGTCGCCGGCGGCGGCAGCGTCCTGGTGCACGCCAGCAAGGCCCTGGAGAAGCTCGAGGCCGAAGGCGACGAGAAGACCGGCATCGGCCTGGTGGCGCGGGCCCTGCTGGAACCCGCCCGCCAGCTGGCGCTCAACGCCGGCCAGGAGGGCTGGCTGATCGTGGAGCGGCTGAAGACCGAGAAGGCCGGCACGGGCTACAATGTGCTGACGATGAAGTTCGAGGAGATGGCCCGCTCCGGCATCGTCGATCCGGCCAAGGTCGTCCGCTCCGCGCTCCAGAACGCCGCCAGCATCGCCTCGCTGCTGCTGACCACGGAGGCGATGGTCGTGGAGAAGCCGGAGGAGGAGAAGGCCCCGGCCACTCCGCCGATGCCTCCGATGTAGAGAGGGAGCAAGACCAGCGCTTGCCGGGCAGGCCCTGCCGGAGACGGCAGGGCCTGTTTGCTTTTTCGAGGCCCGGGAGAGCGGCAGCAGGAAGTCTAACAGGACACGACTCAGGGAATAGGCCTGGAGACAGACAGCCCCAAGCGACAACTCTGCCCAGGTCAACTCTCGCCGGCTGTCGATCTCTGCTCTGGGGGGACCCTGACGTGCGTCGCCGTCCGCTACGTGCTGGCATCGTTCTCCATGGCTCAGGTGATCATCCTGGAGTCGGCGCTCAGTTTCCTGGGTTTGGGCGTGCAGCCGCCCACCCCGACGTGGGGTGGCATGCTGAGCGACAGCCGCGACTATCTCTCCCTGGCGTGGTGGCTGGCGGCGTTTCCCGGGGCGGCGCTGACGGTGACCGTGCTGGCCATCAACGTCCTGGGCGACTGGCTGCGCGACATGCTGGATCCCCGCCTGGTAGTGTGACGATGCCCAGGCCTCTTCTCTCACGCCAACTCGTGGAAGATCTGCGACGCGGGATCCTGCGGGGGCAGTTTGTCGCCCTCGGTCGGCTGCCGTCCGAAGCCACACTGGCCAGACAGTACGATGTCAGCCGGCCGACGGTGCGAGAAGCCCTGCAGGTGCTGGAGGCCGAAGGGCTCATCCGGCGTCGGCGTGGGCGCGGGACGTTCCTCACCTCCACTCCGGCCGCCGTCACTGCGGGGATCGAGCGCCTCGAAAGCTTTACGGAGACCATTCGCCGCGCCGGTTTCAACGCGAAGGACGAGGTGCTGGAGATCCGGCCGGTCAGCCTCTCGGCGGCTGTGGCCAGGATGCTGGACCAGGCGCCGGGGCGTTCCGGAATCCTTGTGCGGAGCCTCCGTTACGCCGACGGCAATCCGGTTATCTACTGCGAGGACATCATCCCGAGCGCGCTGGTGGGCGACCCCCGCCTGCTGGAGCGGAGACGGGAGCGGGAGTCGCTGCTCGACTTCTTCACGAACGACCTGCGCATCGAGGTCCGGTACGCACTCCTCTCGGTTGCCGCAGTCCGGCCGAAGGGGATTGTCCGCACTGCGCTGGCCGTGTCGGGAAGCGCACCGCTGATCCTGCTGCGCGGTACCGCCTACGATGGCGCTGACCGACCCCTGTATGCCTCGTTCAACTACGTGCGCAGCGACCGGTACCAGTTCACGCTCGTCCGGAAGTGAGGGGCAGGGCGGGCCGGGGATATGACTGGCCGGCTACTTATTCAGCTTCGTGATCTTCGATCCCTCAAGGGTCAGGTTGAACATCAATCCCTTCTGCCCCACGACGAAGGCGACGATCGGCTGATTGACCTTTGACGAGTCGATCGAGGCGTTGGCGCCGACGTCGACCAGCACGATCGAGCCGTCCACGCCGACCTGCCAGCCTTCGTTCGGTCCCTTGGCCTGGAACTGGCGCAGCGCCTCCTCGGCCAGGAAGAGGATGATGATGTCCTTTTTCTGGAGACCGAACTGGAGGCCGACCGAGGCGGAGGCGAAGCTGTAGTAGGCCACGCTGCGTCCGCCTACGCGCAACACACCTTCTCCATACTCCCCGCCGATGCCGGCGCCCGCCTTGATCACCTCGGAGAAGACGAGGACCCCCCGCGCGCGGGCGAGTAGCGCCGTGGATCCGCTCACCTGCTGCTGAAACCGCGCCAGGGCCGCATCCGCCCCGGCATTGATCTGCTGGACGGTCCTGGCCTGGGCAGATCCCGCGAGGGTGAGGGTCGCGATCAGCGTCACCGCGACTGCAGCAGCCAGCATCCTTCCTGCGGTGCGTCGCGCCATTCCGAGGCCTCCCGTTGCGTCGGCGTCAGAGTTCGCCCGATATGAAGGTTTTCCCCGCCGATCTTCTCGGATCCTCAGACTTGAGCTGCAGTCCCGCGCAAGTGGGTGCAAATACGAACATTGTTGCGCCGACAAGCAGGATTCCCATATAGTATTAGCGCAGCTTGAGAGAGATTCTCGCCCACAGACGGCACTCAACGTCAAAAGACGAACATTCGGGGTGGAGGCAGGAGTTGCGTTTGCTGGTGGTGGGTTCGGGAGGCAGGGAGCACGTCCTGGCCTGGAGGCTCGCCCAGGACGCGGCCTCGCACAACCTGCTGGCGGCCCCAGGCAACCCCGGGATCGCGTCGCTCGGACCCTGCCATCCTGTCCCCGCCACCGATATTCCAGCTCTGGTCGCGCTTGCGGAGGGCCTCAGAGTGGATCTCACTGTGGTGGGACCGGAAGCACCCCTGGCTGCCGGGATCGTCGACGCCTTCCGGGCCCGGGGGCTGCGGATCTTCGGTCCCACGCAGGCCGCGGCCGAGCTCGAGAGCAGCAAGGTGTTCGCGAAGACCCTGCTGCGACGGCACGGCATCCCCACGGCCGGATTCGAAGTCTTCAGCACCCCGGTCGAGGCGCTGACGTATGTCCGCCGTCAGAATCGCCCGCTGGTCGTCAAGGCGGATGGGCTCGCCGCGGGGAAGGGCGTCATCGTCGCCGCTGATGCCCGCGAGGCGGAGCAGGCCGTCATCGATCTCATGGCCCGGCGCGCGCACGGCGATGCCGGCCGCCGCGTGCTCATCGAGGATCGCCTGGAAGGACCGGAGGTCAGCGTCCTGGCCTTCGTCAGCGGTCGCCGGGTCTATCCGCTGCTCCCGGCCCGGGACTACAAACGGGCCCTGGACGGCGACCGCGGTCCGAACACCGGCGGGATGGGCGCCATTGCCCCGGCGCGTGTCTCCCTTGCCGATCTCGCGCAGGTCGTGGACGAGGTCCTCGAGCCGGTCGCCTCGGCGATGGTGGATGCCGGCCGCCCCTACACGGGTATCCTGTATGCCGGTCTGATGATCACTGCCGACGGCCCGCGGGTCCTCGAGTTCAACTGCCGTTTCGGAGACCCGGAGGCGCAGGTCATCCTTCCGCTGCTGGAAGGCGATCTGGCCGAGGCGATGACGGCCGCTCTGGACGGGGGAGATCCGCAACTGCGCTGGCGGGACGGCGCGGCGGTGTGTGTCGTGATCGCGTCCCGGGGCTACCCGGGGTCGCACGAGACGGGCCTGCAAATCCACGGGCTCGATGACGCCGGCGGGGATGTCCTGGTCTTCCATGCGGGCACGGCGGTGCGCGGCGGACGCGTCGTCAGCGCGGGCGGCCGCGTCCTCAACGTCGTCGGAACGGGGATGTCGCTCGAGGAGGCGCGAGCGACGGCGTACGCCGGTCTGTCCCGGATCAGCTTCGAGGGGATGCAGTTTCGCACCGACATCGGCAGCACGGCCGCGCAGCCTGCGCGGGAAGGAGTCGGCGTCACATGAGTCAGCCTGTGGTCGGCATCGTTCTGGGCTCGGAGTCGGACCGGTCCGCTATGGAAGAGGCGGCTCGCACCTTATCCGGCTTCGGAGTGCCGTTCGATGTGATCGTTGCTTCCGCTCATCGATCCCCCGATCTCGTCGATCACTACGCGCGTTCGGCCGAGGAGCGCGGCCTCCGCGTGCTGATCGCGGCAGCAGGCGGAGCAGCGCATCTCGCCGGCGCTCTCGCCGCCCGGACGGTCCTGCCGGTGATCGGCGTGCCGCTGGAGGCGACGGGCCTGGGTGGACTCGATGCGCTGCTGGCGACGGTGCAGATGCCGCCCGGCGTGCCGGTCGCCACGGTCTCGATCGGCGGGTGGGGGGCCCGGAACGCGGCGATCCTGGCGCTGGAGATGCTGGCGATCTCGGATCCGGCGCTGCGCGAGCGGCTGCGGGAGTTCAAGGCCGGGATGGCGCGCAAGGTCGAGACCGCCTCCGGCTTCAACGCGGAGGTCACGCGGTAAGACAAAAACCCGCGCCGCGCAGACGCGGAGGAGCGCTCATGGCGGTCACGGCAGTGGTCGGCGGGCACTGGGGCGACGAGGGCAAAGGCAAGGTCGTTGACGCCCTGGCCGCCCGCGCCGACATGGTCATCCGCTACAACGGCGGCAACAACGCCGGCCACACCATCGTGGGCAAGCACGGGGTCCTGCGGCTGCATCTGGTTCCGTCCGGCATCACCCACCCGGACGTGGGGTGCCTGATCGGCCCGGGCGTCGTCGTGAATCCGATCGCGCTGTTCGAGGAACTCGACGCTCTGGAGCGCGTCGGCATCTCCAGCGCGCGCCTCCGTATCTCGACCCGGGCGCACCTGGTCTTTCCCTTCCACGTCGAACTCGACGCCCTGATGGAAGAGGCGCGGGGCGGCCGGGCGCACGGCACGACCCGGCGCGGGATCTGGCCGGTCTACGCGGACAAGGCGGCCCGTGTGGGGGTTCGGGCCGGCGACCTCCTGGAGCCCGCGTTTCTGCGGGAGCGGCTGGGCGAGCTGGCCCGGCGTGCCTCGGCGGCCCTGGCGCGGGAGATCGAGGCCGACGACCTGTGGGCCCTTACCGAGGGGTGGCGGGAGCGTCTGGCGCCGATGATCGTGGACACGCACCCGATCGTTCAGGACGCCCTGCGACGCAACGCGCGCATCATTCTCGAGGGACACCTGGGAGTGATGCGCGACCTGGATTGGGGGGTGTATCCGTACGTCACGTCGTCCACGTGCCTGGCCGGAGGCGCCTGCGCCGGAGCGGGGGTACCGCCGCAGCGCATCACGCGGGTGATTGGTGTGGTCAAGGCCTATACCACCGCGGTGGGGGCCGGTCCCCTCCCGACCGAACTGCCGCACGCTCCGGCGGAACTGCTGCGGGAGCGCGGACATGAGTACGGCACCTCCACGCGCCGGCCGCGGCGGTGCGGATGGTTCGACGGGGTGGCGGCGCGCTTCGCGGCGGAGGTCTGCGGGTTCACCGACCTGGCCGTGATGAAGCTCGACGTGCTGGACGGGTTCGAGAAGGTGAAGATCTGCGTCGCCTATCGCGACGGCGGACGCCTGCTCGATACGGTCCCGCACACCGCGGTGATGGAGCGCGTCGAGCCAGTGTACGAGGAGGTGCCGGGATGGGACCGGACCTCGGATGTCCGGGCCATGGAAGACCTGCCGGACGAGGCGCGGGCCTTCCTGGAGCGCGTCGAGCACGTGACCGGCGTCCCGGTCTCGATGGTCGGGGTCGGCCGCGAGCGCGAAGCTCTCGTCCCCATCCCGGTGGTGGGAGGCGTGGTGTGATCGACCGCTACACGACCCCGGAGATGGCGCAGCTCTGGGCGCCCGAGACGAAATTCGGCGTCTGGCTGGAGATCGAGCTGCTGGCCTGCGAAGCCCAGGCCGGTCTGGGGCAGGTGCCCCTCGAGGTGGCGGAACGGCTGCGGCGGACGGCGAAGGTGGGCGCTCCCACGCGGATCGACGAGATCGAGCGCACGCACACGCAGCACGACGTCGTGGCGTTCCTGCGTTCGGTGACCGAGGAAACGGGGGAGGACGCCCGCTACCTGCACCTGGGCCTGGGCTCCTCCGACGTCGTGGACACGGCCCTCTCCGTCCTCATGGTCCGCGCCGCCGCGCTGTTGCTCGCGGAGGCGGACACGGTCGCCCGGGTCCTGGCGCATCTCGCCGTCAGGCACCGCCACACTCTGATGGCGGGGCGCACGCACGGGATGCAGGCCGAGCCCACGACCTTCGGGCTGAAGGCGGCGCTGTGGTACGACGAGATACACCGCGCCCGCGAGCGGCTGGCGCGGGCGCAGGAGCAGGTCCGCGTCGGAAAGATCTCAGGGGAAGTCGGGACCTACGCCCATCTCGACCCAGCCGTCGAGGAGTACGTGTGTCGTGCCTTGGGCCTGCGGCCGGCGCGCATCTCCTCGCAGATCCTGCAGCGGGACCGCCATGCGGAGTTCCTGTCCGCCATCGCCATCGCCGGCGGGACCCTCGAGAAGATCGCCACCGAGATCCGCGGCTTGAGCCGCACCGAGATCGGCGAAGTCGAGGAACCGTTCCTCCCCGGCCAGACCGGCTCATCAGCGATGCCGCACAAGCGCAACCCCATCCTCTGCGAGCGCATTACCGGGCTGGCGCGGGTCCTGCGCGGCTACGCCCAGGCCGCCTTCGAGGACCAGGCGCTGTGGGGTGAGCGTGACATCTCGCACTCCTCCGTGGAGCGCATCGCCGTCCCCGGGGCGACAGGCCTGCTGCACTACATGCTGCGGAAGATGGCGTTTGTCCTGGAGGGCCTGCGCGTCCATCCCGACCGCATGCGGGCCAACCTCGACCGCGCAGGGAGCCTGGTCTTCAGCCACCGGGTGCTCCTGGCGCTCCTGGAGCGGGGGCTGTCGCGCGAGGACGCCTACCGCGCGGTGCAGACGGCGGCGGGGGAGGGCCGGGCCGCCTTCCGGGACGGCCTGCGGTCCGGCGGATACTTCAGCGAGGCGGAGCTCGACGCACTCTTCGACTACGCGCACTACCTGAAGCACGTCGACGCGATCCTGGACCGCCTGGGGATCGGGACGACGGCAGGGGCCAGCCGATGATCGGCGTCCGGACGCTGACGGAAAGCCACCTCCCTCTTCCTCTCCATACGCGGGGGAAGGTGCGGGATGTGTATGCCGCGGGCGAGCGCCTGCTGATCGTGGCCACCGACCGGCTCTCCGCGTTCGACCACGTCCTGCCGACGCCGATACCGGACAAGGGGCGCGTCCTGACGCAGTTGTCCGCGTTCTGGTTCGGCGAGACGTCCCATCTCGTGCGGAACCACATGTTGACCGTTGAGCCGGGTGAGATTGTCCGACGGATCCCCGCGTTGGGTGCCGTCCCCATCGACCTGCTCGACGGCCGGGTCATGCTGGCTGAGCGATGTAGGCGGATCGACATCGAGTGTGTCGTCCGCGGCTACATCACCGGCTCGGCGCTGGACGAGTACAGGCGCACCGGCACCGTGGCCGGCATCCCGCTCCCCCCGGGGTTGCGCAACGGGGACCGGCTGCCGGAGCCGATCTTCACCCCGGCGACCAAAGCGGCGCATGGGCATGACGAGAACATCACCTTCGAGCAGATGGCGAGGGTTGTCGGCGGCGAGACGGCCAGTGCACTTCGGGCAATGAGCCTCTCCCTGTACCAGAGGTCGGCCACGCACGCGGCGCGGCGCGGCCTCCTGCTGGCCGACACCAAGTTCGAGTTCGGGATGCGGGACGGCGAGATCGTGCTCATCGATGAAGCGCTCACCCCGGACTCCTCGCGGTACTGGGACGCCGCGCAATATCCCGGCTCGCTCGTGGCCTTCGACAAGCAGTACGTGCGCGACTATCTGACCCGGATCGGCTGGAACCACGAGCCGCCGGCGCCGGCCCTGCCGCCCGATGTGGTCGCGGCCACGCGGGCGCGTTATCTGGAGACATACGTCCGGCTGACCGGGCGATCGCTCCCGTCCCGGGCCGCTCCGGTCGAGGAGGGATAAATGGCTACCGTCCGCATCATCATCACGCTCAAGCCCGGCATCCTGGACGCCGCGGGGCAGGCCGTCCGGCAAGGCCTGCACGCGCTGGGCTACGACCAGGCCGGCGACGTGCGCGTCGGACGGTACGTCGAGATTACCGTGGCGGATGGAATCGCTCCCGAGGACGTCCACCAGATGTGCGCGCGGTTCCTGGCGAACCCGCTGATCGAGCAGTGGCGCTTCGAGGGTCTCGATCCGAACGTCGGGGCCTCGCCGGCGCGGTCGCTGCGGAGGCCGCGGCCGGAAGCCACCCGCCAGGGACGGAAGACCGACCGGCCGGGGCTCCACTGATGCGCATCGGTGTGGTTGTCTTCCCCGGCAGTAACTGCGACCGGGACTGTGTCCATGTTCTCCGCGACGTCGTCGGACAGGATGTCGTCGAGGTCTGGCACGGCGAGACGGCCCTGGAGGATTTGGACGCCGTCGTTCTCCCTGGCGGATTCGCCTACGGCGACTACCTGCGCGCGGGGGCGGTCGCCGCGACCTCCCCGATCATGCCGGCCGTGCGCGCCTTCGCCTCCTCAGGCGGGCCGGTCCTCGGCATCTGCAACGGCTTCCAGGTGCTCCTCGAAGCCGGGCTGCTGCCGGGGGCGATGGTGCGCAATCGCGGGCTCCTGTTCCAGTGCCGGACGGTGCACATCCGTGTGGAGTCCACCCGCACGCCGTTTACGCGCGGCCTGCGCGAGGGCCAGGTCCTGCGGCTGCCGATCGCGCACGGGGAGGGCAACTACTACGCGCCGGCGGCGCTGCTCGAGACGATCGAAGAAGCGCAGCAGGTCGTCTTTCGCTACTGCGACGCCGGCGGCCGGGTGACGCCGGAGGCCAATCCGAACGGCTCGCTGCGCAACATCGCGGGCGTGTGCAGCCCGCAGGGGAACGTCCTGGGGCTGATGCCGCACCCGGAACGCGCCGCCGAAGAGATCCTGGGCTCTGTCGATGGCCGGTGGATCTTCGAGTCGCTTGTGGCGTGTCTCGAGGCCCGCGTGCCGGTGCCGGTCGGATGAGCCCGACCCTCCCCCGGCTCGATCCCGCAGCCATTGGCCTCACGCCGGCCGAGTACGAGGAGATCCGGCGGCGGCTGGGACGGGAGCCCAACGCCCTGGAGCTCCGGCTCTTCGGGGTGATGTGGTCCGAGCACTGCGGCTACAAGCACAGCAGGGTGACGCTGCGCGCGTTGCCGGCGGAGAGCCCGCGGTTGCTGCAGGGGCCCGGGGAGAACGCCGGCGTGATGGACATCGGGGACGGCTGGGCGGTGGCGTTCAAGGTGGAAAGCCACAACCACCCCAGCGCGGTCGATCCCTGCAACGGCGCGGCCACCGGTGTCGGGGGCATCATCCGCGACGTCCTGTCGATGGGCGCCCGGCCGATCGCGCTGCTGGACTCGCTGCGCTTCGGCTCACTGGACGATCCGCGGGTCCGCCGTACCGCCGCCGGCGTCGTGGCGGGCATCGCCGGGTACGGCAACTGCATCGGCGTGCCCACCGTCGGCGGCGAGATCCTCGTCGATCCGCGATATCGAGGGAATCCTCTGGTCAACGTCGTCTGCCTTGGTCTCGTCCGCACCGACCGCCTGGCGCGCGCCCGGGCCAGCGGACCGGGGAATGCCGTGATGTACGTGGGGGCGCGGACAGGGCGCGACGGGATCGGTGGGGCCGCGTTCGCCTCGGAGGAGCTGGACGAGTGCTCCGAACGGGAGGACCGCTCGTCGGTGCAGATCGGCGATCCCTTCACCGGAAAGCTGCTGATCGAAGCGACGCTCGAAGCGCTCGGTACCGGCGGCGTCGTGGCACTGCAGGACATGGGTGCGGCCGGCCTGATCTGCGCCGCGAGCGAGATGGCGGCGCGCGGCGGCGTCGGCGTGACCGTCCACCTCGATCGCGTGCCGCTCCGCGAGCAGGGGATGAGCGCGGACGAGATCCTGCGCAGCGAGTCGCAGGAGCGCATGCTCCTGATCGTCCGGCCGGAGGCGGCGGAGCGGGTCGCCGCAGCCTATCACCGGTGGGGTCTTCCCGCGACGGTCGTGGGTGAGGTCGTCGCCGAACCGGAGCTCCGTGTGACCCACGGAGATCGCCGGCTGGCGTCGCTGCCGCCGTACACGCTTGCCGACGCGCCGGCGTACCGGCCGGTGGCCAGTGAACCGCAGCGACTGTGGGACCTCTGGCAGATCGAGCCCCTGCCGGATGACTCCGGACCGCAGGACGCCCTCCTGGCGTTGCTGGCCTCCCCCGGCATCGCCAGCAAGCGTGCCGTGTACGAACAGTACGACCATTCAGTCCAGGTGCGCACCGTGATCGCACCCGGGGCGGGGGACGCGGCCGTCCTGCGGCTCCCCGAGCTGGCCCCGAAGGGGCTCGCCCTCTCGGTGGATGGGAACGGGACGCTGTGCGCCCTCGATCCATATCGCGGCGCGCGTCGCGCGGTTGCGGAGTGCGCCGCGAATCTGGCCTGCGCCGGAGCCGTGCCGCTGGGCGTCACCGATTGTCTCAACTTCGGCAATCCCGAAGACCCCGAGGTGTTCTGGACGTTCCGCCAGGCGGTCTCCGGCCTCGCGGACGCCTGCCGGGCGCTGCGAATTCCCGTCGTCGGCGGCAACGTATCGTTCTACAACGAGTCGCCCGACGGGCCGATCCCGCCGACGCCGATCGTGGCCATGGTCGGCGTGATCGACGACGTCCGTCTCTCGCCGCGGATGTCTTTCCGCGGCGAGGGCGACCTCATTGTGCTGGTCGGTGATCCGTCGGGTGATCTGGCCGCCTCGACCTACCTCCGTGTGGTGCACGGCCTCGATCGCGGGAGGCCACCGGATGTGGACTTCGAGCTTCACCAGCGGGTGTTGAGCGTTGTCCGGGAATCGGTCCGAGCGGGCATCGCCCGCTCGGTACATGACATCTCTGAAGGCGGGATGGCCGTCGCGGTGGCGGAGTCCGCGATTGCCGGCGCGCTCGGAGCGGATGTCGTTCTGCCTGCGGCGCCACGCCGGGATTCGGCGCTGTTCGGTGAGGCCCCCTCGCGGATCATCGTCAGCGTAGGCGAGGAGTCCGCGGCCGCACTCTTTGCGCTCGCCGACGCGTCGAGCGTCCCGGTCAGCGTCCTCGGCCGGACCGGCGGCGATCGTCTGCGGATGACCGTCGCCTCCGCCGGGCCGAAGCGCACCGACATCGATCTTCCGCTGGAAGCGCTGCGGCGGGCGTATGACGCGCTCTCGGAAGTCTTTCGATGACGCGCATGGACTGCGACGCGCTTCGTGAGGAATGCGGGGTTGTTGGCGTATCCACCACGGCCGGTGCCGCCGCGCCCGTCGCGCACCTCGCCCTGTACGCCCTTCAACACCGTGGGCAGGAGAGTGCGGGGATAGCCTCAGGCGACGGGCGCAGGACATGGCTGCACAAGGAGATGGGACTCGTCTCCCAGGTCTTCGACGCGGGCCGCATCGCCGCGCTGCCGGGGCACCTGGCCGTCGGTCACGTCCGGTACTCGACCATGGGCAGCGCCCGCCGGGAAAACGCGCAGCCGCTGCTGGTGGCCTCTCCGTGGGGGCCGCTCGCCCTGGCGCACAACGGCAATCTGATCAACGCCCCGCTGCTGCGCGCCGAGCTCGAAGCCGCCGGCGTCACCTTCCACTCCACCACCGACAGCGAGGTCGTCGCCCAGGTCATCGCGCGCGCGCCGGCGGACAGCCTGGAGGCGGCCGTGGCCTACGCCATGGAGCGGATTGACGGGGCGTACACGATCACCCTGCTGGTCGGCGGCGCCGTGCTCGGCTTTCGGGACGCGCACGCCATCCGGCCGCTGGCCGTAGGGCGGAGCGCGCACGCCTGGCTCCTCGCCTCGGAGTCGTGCGCCTTCGACCACACCGGCGCGACCTACGTGCGTGACGTCGCTCCCGGAGAGCTCGTCGTCCTGGACGGAGGCGGGATGCACGCGCGGCCGCTGCTCCCGCCCCGGCGCGAGGCGCAGTGCGTCTTCGAGCACATCTACTTCGCCCGGCCGGATACGGTGCTGGCCGGCCGCAACGTGCACCTGACCCGGCGCCGGATGGGACGGATCCTGGCGCGCGAGCATCCGGCGCGGGCCGACTTGGTCATCCCGGTGCCGGACTCCGGCACCTCGGCCGCGATGGGCTTTGCGGAGGCGTCGGGCATTCCGTTCGAGGTCGGGCTGATCAAGAACCGCTACATCGGCCGCACCTTCATCCAGCCCGACCAGGCCGCGCGCGAGCTGGGGGTGCGGCTCAAACTGAACCCGCTGCGCGAGGTGATCGACGGCCGCCGCGTCGTCCTCGTCGACGACTCCATCGTGCGGGGCACCACGAGCGGAAAGATTGTCCGCATGCTGCGCCGCGCGGGGGCGACGGAGGTGCATGTGCGCATCTCCTCTCCGCCGATTCGTTTCCCCTGTTTTTACGGCATCGACACCAGCAGCCGGGGAGAACTGGTCGCGGCGTCGAAGTCCGTAGAGGAGATCCGGCAGATGATCGGCGCCGATTCCCTCGGCTACCTCAGTCAGCCGGGGCTGGTGGAGTCGCTGCAGCTGCCGCGCGAGCGGTTGTGCATGGCCTGTCTCGACGGCACCTATCCCACCCGCGTCCCCCAGGAAGCGCTGGCCGGACGTCACGCGCTCGAGGGGGCGCGCGTTGGCTAGCGACCGCCTGACCTACAAGGACGCGGGAGTGGACCGCGAGACGATCGCCCGCTCGCTGGGCGCGCTCTCCGACCAGATCCGCAGCACGTTCACGCCGCAGGTCCTCGGTGACCTCGGCCAGTTCAGCGGTCTCTATCACCTCCGACACTACCGCGATCCGGTCCTCGTCTCGACGATCGATGGGGTGGGCACGAAAGCGCTCCTCCTGCGCGAGGCGGGGCGGCTGGCCGTGGCCGGACGCGACGCGATCGTGCACGGCGTGAACGACGTCGCAGTGCTGGGCGCGACCCCGCTGTTCGCCCTGGACTACATCGCCGGGGCACGGCTCGAGGCGCCGGAGGTGACGGCGCTGCTCGAGGGTATGGCTGCGGCCTGTCGCGAGGAGGGCCTGGCGCTGATCGGCGGCGAGACCGCGCAGATGCCCGGTGTCTACACCGCGCAGGGGCTGGACGTGGCGGCCTGCGTTGTCGGGGTCGTCGAGCGCGACGAGCTCGCGGACGGTGCCAGGATCAAACCCGGCTGCCTCCTGATCGGGCTGGCCGCGTCGGGGCTGCACACCAACGGCTACTCGCTCGCCCGCGAGATCATGGCCCGGCGACGCTGGACCCTCGATACGGTCCCGGACGAGCTCGGGGCCCCGCTGCGCGACCTCCTGCTCGCTCCCCACCGCTCGTATCGGAAGCCGCTGCTGGCTCTGGCAACATCCCAGTTCCTGCGCGGGGCGGCCCACATCACCGGCGGCGGCATCGCCGCCAATCTCGTGCGCGTCCTCCCACAGGGCTGCCGCGCGGTCATCGACACCCGCGGGTGGACCGTGCCGCGCCTGTTCGCGGTCCTGGCCAACGCCGGCGGCATCGAAGCTGAGGAGATGTTGGGTACGTTCAACATGGGCGTGGGGGCCATCGCCGTGGTGCCGCGGGAGCGAGGGCGCCTGTCGGTAGACATCTGTCGGGCCAACGGCGCCGAGGCGTGGGTGATCGGCGAGATCGTCCCGGGCGAGAGGGGGGTCGAGGTACGATGATTCGCATCGGGGTGCTGGCATCGGGGGCCGGGACGAACCTGCAAGCGATTCTCGACGCCTGCGGCCGCGGAGAGATCGACGGCCGGGTCGTCGTGGTCATCTCCAACAACCCCAAGGCAAAGGCGCTCGACCGCGCGCGGCGCGCCGGGATCCCGGCCGTGGCGATGCACCACCGCGCCTTCCCCGACCGCGACACCTTCGACGGCAAGCTCGCGGAGATCCTCCACTCCTACGAAGCGGATCTGGTCTGCATGGCTGGCTTCATGCGCATCCTGGGGCCGTGGTTCATCAACCAGTTCGCCGGCCGCATCATGAACATCCACCCCGCGTTGCTGCCGTCGTTCGGCGGGCTCGGCATGTACGGCGAACGCGTGCACAAGGCCGTGCTGGACAGCGGGGTCAAGTTCTCCGGCTGCACGGTGCACTTCGCGAACGAAGCCCCCGACGGCGGGCCCATCATCCTGCAGGCGATCGTCCCGGTGCGCGATGACGACACCCCGGAGACGCTCGCCGCGCGCATCGCCAAGGAAGAACACCGCCTCTATCCGGAGGCGGTCCGTCTCTTCGCGGAAGGGCGCCTGAAGATCGTCGGCCGGCGCGTCTACATCCTGGAGGCCCGCCAGCCGGCGCCCGTGGAGTAAGAGACCCGATGCAGGACCAGGTCGCCAGACTACCCTCCGCACCGGCGCGGATCGCCATACGACGCGCGCTGGTCAGTGTCTGGGACAAGTCCGGCATCGTTGCGCTCGCCAAGTCACTCCTTGCTGTCGGTGCGGAGATTATCGGCACCGGCGGCACGGCGCAGGCCCTGCGCGACGAAGCGGTGCCGGTGACGGCGATCGAGTCGATCACCGGCTATCCCGCGATCCTCGACGGCCGCGTGAAGACCCTGCACCCTGCGATTCTTGCTGCCATTCTCGGTCGGGATCTGTTGTCGCACCGCGCGGAACTCGATAAGCTCGGCATCGCTCCGGTGGACCTCGTCGTCGTCAACCTCTATCCGTTCGAGGCCCAGGCGCGCGGGGCGACAATGGATGAGGCCCTTGAGTTGATCGACATCGGGGGTGTCGCCCTCATCCGGGCGGCGGCCAAGAACTGGCCGCGGGTGGCGGTCGTCTCCGATCCGTCGCAGTACGGCCCCATGATCGAGGAGTTGCGTCGTGACGGCGGGATCTCCGCGCCGACCCGGCAGCGACTGGCGGCCGAGGCCTTTGCGCGCACCGCGGCATACGACGCCGCGATCGCCGAGTACTTCCAGGCGTCGTTGGGTGTGCGCTTCCCCGATCGCCTCACGCTGGCCTACCGCAAAGTCCAGCAGACCCGATACGGAGAGAATCCCCACCAGGCCGGCGCGTTCTACCGGCCGGCCGCCGGCCCCGGCGGTCTCGCCGACGCCCGGCAACTCCAGGGGAAGGAACTTTCCTTCAACAATCTGGTGGATCTGGATACGGCGTGGGGCCTCGTCAACGAGTTCGCCCGGCCGGCCGCGGCGATCATCAAACACGCCACGCCGTGCGGAGCGGCCACCGCCGCCACCATCGCCGAGGCGTACCGGGCCGCGCTCGACTGCGATCGGGTCTCCGCCTTCGGCGGCGTGGTGGCGTTGAACCGGGTGGTCGATGAGCAGACCGCTGTGGCGATCGGCGGCGTCTTCACGGAGGCCGTCATCGCTCCTGGATTTACGGTCGATGCCCGCGCTGCGCTCAAGAAGAAGACAAGCCTCCGGCTCCTCGAAGCCCAGCCGCCTGCGTCACGGAACGGCCGGGAGATGAAGAGCGTCGGTGGAGGGCTGCTCGTCCAAGAGCACGACGCCGTCGACGTCGATGAGAGTACGCTGCGCGTAGCCACGCCGCGCGTGCCTACCGCGGCCGAGATGGCGGACCTGCGCTTCGCCTGGACCGTGGCGAAGTGGGTGAAGTCCAACGCGATCGTCCTCGCCCGGAACGGCGCCGCTGTGGGCATCGGCGGAGGCCAGCCCAACCGCGTCGGCGCCGTGGAGATTGCCGTGAAGGTGGCCGGAGAGCGGGCGAAGGGGGCGGTGATGGCCTCCGACGCGTTCTTCCCGTTCCGGGACGGCATCGACGCCGCCGCCCGTGCCGGCGTGACGGCCGTCATTCAACCCGGCGGTTCGGTGCGGGACGAGGAAGTGCTTACTGCCGCGGCGGAACACGACATGGCCATGGTCCTCACCGCCATCCGCCACTTCCGGCACTAGCCGGCCGCGTTACGTCCCCTCTGCGGCCGCTCCCGCGGGTTCCGGTGTCAGCCCCAGCCGTGCGGCTTCGCGTGCCACCTCCACGCGCCTGCGGACGCCGAGCTTGGAGAGGATCGACGAGATGTGGTGGTCGACCGTCTTCACCGAGATGTAGGTCCGCCGCGCGATCTCCGCGTTGCTCAGTCCCTGCACCAGGAGTGGGACGAGCTCGAGCTCACGGGAGGTCAGGCCGGCCGGATGCGCCTGCGTCGATGGGCGCGGCCCTCTGGGGATCCGGCGGACTCCCATCTCGCGGAGCCGCCTGGCGACCCGAGCGGACATCGGACGGGCACCCAGAGGCTCCAGGATCTGCAGCGCGCGGCGCAGCGACGCCTCCGTTCGGTCCTCGGCCAGGGCCGTCGCCGCCTCGTACGGACACCCGATTTCGTTCCAGGCCTGCGCCGCCCGCGCCCATTTCCCCGCCATCATCAGGGCGAAGGGCTCCGCGGCGCCTTCCGGCGGGCTCTGAACAAGTCCCCCGCGCCAGCGCCAGAAGGCGATCTCGCCAAGGGTCCACGGATCCCCCGCCCGCAGCGCTCGGTCGAAGGCCTCGCTGGTCGCAGCCTCGATCGCCGCGACCTCACCCTCCAACCACGCCGCCTCCGCCCGGGCCGCGGCGACCGGGGCGATATGCTGCAGTTGGTGCGTCGGCTCCGCGATCGCCAGCGCCTCCTCAAGGAGGGGCCGGGCATCCGGTTCTCCGCGCCGGGCCCGAATGAGCGCGGACACACACAGGGCGGGGATTCTGGACAGGGATGCGCCGGAGGCCGGGACGACGGACGCCGCATGCTCCAGGGCTTCGATCCATCTACCCTGATCGAACAGCAGTCGGCTCAGATATGCGTTCAGCCACAGCCGCCAGAGGTACAGATCCCGCTCCCCCGCGTAGTCGAGCCCGGTGGTCACACGCTCGATCATGTCAAAGCAGCGCGTCCGGGAGGCCGTCCAAGCCAAATGGATGAACGCCCGGCCGACATGCTCTTCGAGGCCCGCCTGCTCCGCCATCTCCAGGCTCCGCTCGAGCTTCTCCCGTCCCTCCGGACGGCCCCGGAGCATATCGATCGTCCCGGTGTTGTTGAGCGTCTGAACGATCGTTTCGGTGTCGCCGACCTGCTCGGCAATCGCAAGCGCCCGGGGGCCCCAGGTGCGCGCCCCCGCGGCGTCCTCATCGTTCATGCAGATGGACGACATCGCGCTGTAGGCCATGGCTAGCTCCCGGCCCGGCGGAAGCGGCTCGAGCAACTCGAGCGCCTCTCGGGCGCGGCGCCCGGCGTCCTGAATGCGGCCGACACACCAGAGGATACGCGACAGCGCGCGAAGCGAGTCGCCCGTGGCCCGCGGATCGCCCGCCGCGCGTCGGCAATCGAGGGATTGCTCGTGCGTCGCGACGGCATCAGCGAACTGAGCGGTCAGAAACAGCTGATAAGCCCTCTTCTCCAGGAGATCGGCCCGCGCCTCCACCGGCAGGCTGTCGGCACATCGCAGCGCCCTGGCGTACTGGGCCGCGGCCTCGCGATGGGCGCCCAGCGCCGCGGCGCGCCGTGCCGCCTCCTGCGCGTACTCCAGGACGGCCGCTTCGTCCCCGGCCGCCTCGGCATGATGGGCGAGTCTGGTCAGGTCGCCGCAGGTCGCCGGTGAGGAGCGGAGCGCGCTGAGCACCGCGCGGTGGATGGCGATGCTCTGGTGTGGAGGGATGGTCCCCAGAATCGCCTCCCGCGCCAGTCCATGGCGGAATGCCATGATCCCGTCGTACGGGCGCAGCATTCCGGCGGCGACACACTCATCGATTGCCTCCGCCTCGGAGCCTGTGATCTCCCTCACCACCCATGGCTCGACGCGAACGCCGACCACGGCCGCCGTTTCCAGGAGCCGTCTGCCCTTTGCGGAGAGCCCCCGGTGCCGCCGGCCAGGACCTCGGTGATGAAGAACGGATTTCCGCCTGTCTGACGATACAGCGCTGCCGGATCGAACGTACTTCCCCGCGCCAGGGTCCGGACCGCTTCTGCGGAGAGCGGGGACAGCGTCATGCGCCGGACGCCCTCGGCGGTGACCAGGTCACCCAGGACGGTGGTCAGCGGATGGCGGTGGTCGATCTCATCGTCGCGGAAGGTGACGACCAGGAGCGTCCGGGTCTTGTGGATCCGGCGTCCCAGGAATTGGAGGAGGTCGAGCGTGGCCTCGTCCGCCCACTGCGCATCCTCGAAGACGACTACTGTCGGTCCGTCAGCGACGTCGCCGAGAAACGCCTGGAACACGTCCGCCCGCGGGGCACCGGTCTCCAGCCGCCGGGCGGTCTCGGGTGCGATCTCCTTCACATCAAGGAGCGGACCGAGCGGCCGCGGCGTGGAGAGGGGGTCGCAGGCGCCGACGGCGACGCGGGCGATGCCCTCGACGGACTGGGCGAAGAGGCGCAGCAGCGCGGTCTTCCCGACGCCGGCTTCGCCCGCGACGAAGACAAGACGGCCATGCCCCGCAGCCGCCTCGTCCATCCATCCTTTGAGGTCTCTGAGGTCCTGCTCGCGCTCGAGGAGCTTCATGGGACCATCCCTGGATGCGGGATGGTTCCCGACAGTTTCTGTGGTCCGCGAGGGCAATCCTTCGCCTAACCGCCACCATCCAGCAGACCGAGTCTGGTCGCCTCGCGGACGGCCTCCGCCCGGCTGCGCACGCCGAGCTTGGCCAGCACCGACGAGACGTGGTGGTCCACCGTCTTGACGGAGAGGTACATCCGGGTCGCGATCTCGGGATTGCGAAAACCCTGAGCGATGAGCTTCACGATCTCCGCCTCGCGCGCGGTGAGGCCCGCGGGGTGCGCGCGGGTTGTAGGGCGCGGTCCGCGCGGAATGCCCCGGACGCCCATGACACGCAGCCTTCGGCTGACCACGCTGGCCATCGGGCGCGCCCCGAGCCTCTCGAACTCCCCCAGCGCCTTTCGAAGCGGGCCCTCCTCCGGCGCCTCGGCCAGCGCGCGCGCCGCCTCGTAGGGACAACAGAGCCGGGTCCATGCCTCGGCCGCGCCGGCCCAGTTCCCGGCAATCTGCAGCGCGAAGGGTTCGGCGCAGGGCGTGGGCGAGCGGGGGAGCGCGTCTGCTCGCCACAGCCAATAGGCCAGTTCTCCGACGAACCAGGGATGGGCATGGCGTTGAGCAAGTGCATAGACCGCTAGGGCCTCGGTACGAGTCGCCGCCAGATCTCCCCGCAGCCACGCGGCTTCCGCCCGGGCGGCGTGGACCGGCGCCAGCCGCTGCAGGGTCTGCGTTCCCGCAGCCAGGTCGAGCGCCTCATCAAGGAGGGGACGTGCGCCGGGATCGCCCCGCCGCGACAGCAGACGGCCGAGGGCGACGAGGGCCATGATGCGTGTGATGACGCTGATCCCCGACCGCGTCAGGACCGCCCGGGCCATCTCTTCTGCGTCAGGCCATCGCCCCTGGTACAGATGCGAGAGCGCCTGCCAGGCCATCATGTAGTGGCGTGATTGATCGAGGTCGCGCTCCAGGCAGTAGGCAATCCCGGCGGCGAAGTACCGATCGGCGTCGGGGAAGGCGTACACCTCTCCCAGCGCGCTCCCCAGATTGACGTAGGCCAGGGCGACATCACTGTCCAAATCCGCCTCGCGCGCCAGACGAAGGCTCGCCTCGAGCTGCGCAATCCCATCCGGAATCCGGCCGGAGAGCAGCAGCGCCGAGCCCATCGCATTGTAGGCGCCGACGATAGTGGGGGTATCCTCGAGGCGCCTGGCCAGTTCCACAGCCTTCTGTCCGGCGACAATCGCATCAGCGTTGTCGCGATTGAGCATGCGCAGGTACGCCTGCATGCGATAGGCGCGGGCCAGCTCGACACCCGGGGGAAGGGCTTCCAGGAGCTCCAGGGCCGCGGCGAGGGCGGCCTCGCCCTCTGCATTCCGCCCTGCGCGCACCAGGAGGACACTCTGCCGGGCCAGCCCCTCCCCCGTCCGCAGCATGTCGCCGAGGGCGCGCCACAGGTCGGTGGCTTCGGTCATGGCACGCAGAGCCTCAGGCAGGCGATCGAGCATCGCGGCTTCCTCGGCGTACTCGAAGAGCAGCGTGGCGCGCTCTCGCTGAGCCAGGGGGGTCGTCTTGAGGACGCGTTCGAACTGCGCGGCAGCCTCCCGATGAGCCCCCAGCGTGCGGGCCCGCCTGGCCGCGGCCGCGCCCCATTCCACCAGGGTCGTCACCTCTCCCGCCGCCTCGGCGTGATCGGCGACGCGCGCGGCGTCGGGCTCGCCGCGCGCAAGGAGAGCCCGCAGCACCGCCCCGTGGAGCGCCGCCCGCCGCGGCGCGGGCAGGGAGTCGAGCACGGCCTGCCGGGCGAGTTCATGGCGAAAGGCCAGGATCTGACCCTCCGCCCGCAGCATCCCCGAGGCCAGGCACTCATCGAATCCCGCCGGATCCGCAACGAGGTCGAGCGCCAACGCGATCTCCGCCCGCGGGCCGATCACCGCAATGGTCTCGAGGGCGGCGCGCGCCCTCATGGAGAGCCGTGAGACTCGGGCCAGCACCGCATCGCGGACCGTGGCGGGGATTCCAGGAGTGAGGCTGGCCAGGATCTCGGTGACGTAGAACGGGTTCCCTCCGGTCCGGTGGTGGAGGGCTGCGGCATCGAGACCACTGCCCCGGGCCAGGACGGCCACGGCAGCCAGTGTGAGCGGAGGCAGTGTCATCCGCCTGATTCCTGTGCCGGTGGCCAGGTCCCCCATGACGCGGGTGAGGGGGTGCTGCGCCCCGACCTCGTCATCGCGAAAAGTGGCGACCAGGAGCGTCCCCGTCCGCTCGATTCGCCGACCGACGAACCGCAGCAAGTCGAGTGTCGCCTCATCGGCCCAATGGATGTCCTCAAGAACCACGAGTCGAGGGATCGTCGTCAGGTCCTCCAGGAGGGCACGGAACACCTGCAGCCGCGGCGCGCCGCGCGCGATCAAATCTGCCACGGCGGGGGAGAGGTGAGGCAGGAGGTCCGCCAGCGGCGCCAACGGAGCGGGGGTGGAGAGCGGATCACAGGTTCCCACGACCGCCGGAACGAGGCCTTCAACCGACTGGCAGAAGGTCCGCACGAGGACGGTCTTGCCGATGCCGGCTTCGCCGCCGAGGAAGACGAGGCGCCCCGTTCCCCGGGTGGACTCCGTGAGCCATCCTTTGAGGTCCCTCAGGAACGGGTCGCGCTCGAGGATGGGCAAGATCGGGCCCCCGTCCGCCCAAGATAGGGAATTCTGCCCATGCGGGCCGGCGGCGCGAATTGCTACATTTTTTCCGGTCTTCGAAGCCAATCCTGCTCAGGAGGAGGCACGCGATGCCACGGTACGTAATCGAGCGGAACCTGCCGCCCGGCCTGACCGAGGCCGACATCGACGCGGCGGCCCGGCGCGCCGTCGCCGTGAACAGCACGCTGGAAGGCGTGCGCTGGATCCACAGCAACCTGGCCATCGACCGCAGCAAGTTCTACTGCGAGTACGAGGCTCCCAGCGTCGAGCTGGTCCGCGAGGCGGCGCGGCTGGCCGAGATCCCCGCCGACGTCATCACCGAAGTACGCGAGGTCCATCCCGACGCCTACACCAGGCGATCCTGGTAAGGAGGTGTTCCGATGCGCAGATTCGTTTGGATCTTGACCGCCCTCGTTGTGGCATCCACGCTGGTCGCGGCTCCGTCCGCCTCGACCGCGGAAGCGACGCTCGACCCCGAGGTCGTGGCGCAGATCGCCAGGGCCCGCCAGGCCACGTTGAAGTACGCGGCCAACCTCGCCCAGGCGAAGGCGGACGGTTATATGATCATCACGTCCATGATCCCGAACATGGGCTATCACTTCCTCAACCCGAAGATCGAGGGCTTTGACGTGACGAAGCCGCCGATCCTGGGCTACGTCCGCAGCGGCGGGCGCTGGCAGCTGGTGGCGATCGAGTGGGTCTATCCCACTCGCCCGGCGGTCGCGCCCTTGAAGGGCGCGCGCTACGGCTCCTTCGGCGCAGCCTGCCATTACGTGGACGGGTCGTTCGTCATGGCCGACGCCGAGGCCAAGTGCGCGAAGACCAACGCCAAGACCGGGTCCGCCTTCAACTTCTGGCATCCGCCGCTGGTCACGCTGCACTTCTGGATCTGGTACCCGAATCCCAACGGCGTCTTCGCCGAGTTCAACCCGCTGCTCACGCCCTTCAACAGCGAATAGTCGTCAGGGGAGGGCCTCCGCCCTCCCCTGATCATCCTCCATGGATCGGTCATCAGCCCTGCTGGTCGCGGTCAGCCTCGTTGCGCTCGCCTGCGGGCGGCCGTCGCCTGCGGCGGTCGCGTCCGTTTCCCAGATCGTCGTCGAGATGAACGAGTTCCGCTTTCGCCCCGCCACCATCGTCTTGCGCGCCGGTCGGCCCGCGGTCATCCGGTTTGTCAACCGCGGCCAGATCGCCCACCAGATCCAGGCCGACTCATTGCGCCACCTGCCTGTGACCATTGTTGACGCCCACAGCCGGGTCGAAGCGCCCGGACTGGACATCCTGCGCCTGCAGCCCGGTGCGACCGCTACCCTGTCGTTCCTGCCGCGCGCCTCGGGGCGAATGCCCTTCGCCTGCACCATCGAAGGCCATCAGGAGGCGGGAATGACAGGTGTGTTTGCCGTCCGCTGACGGGAAAAACCCGTGGATGAGGCCTGTGCGATAAGCGTGTCGGGTATCACAGGATTGCGGCGACCACGGGCACTATCTTCACGGCCCCGCCACCGCATGCTGAGGTATATGACACCCGTAAATGGATGGCTCGGACACAAGGACATCCCCCGGCCGGCCCTGGTGCGGCAGGAACACCCACGCCCGCACGTCGATGGGCTGGACTGTCTGCTGGCCATCTGGATTGCCGAGGCCATGCTCGACGGCGGGTCCCGCGACGGCAGGGAGGAGGCCTCCTAGGCTTCCGCGAAAGCTCCCTGTGTTCCCATAGATCGCTCGCCCAGCTTCGCACCCTCCATCATCCTTCACGTCGTTCCTGGCCTGCGCACCGGACATCCTGTCGCGGAGCGACATCGTGATCAGGCATCGGGCATCGGTTGGTGGCACGGGCTGTCTCAACGACGCGGCCAAGCCGCGTCGCTTCGCTTTCCGAGGGGGGTGATGAGGTGAAACACGCCATCACCGTCACGGTGAACGGCGTCACGCATCAGCACGAGGTCGAGCCCCGACTGCTCCTCGTGCACTACCTGCGCGAGGTCCTCGGGCTCACCGGCACCCACATCGGGTGCGACACGACCAGCTGCGGCGCCTGCACGATCCTGTTCAACGGGCTGACCGCCAAATCGTGCAACCTGCTGGCCGTCCAGGCCAACGGGGCCACGATCCTCACCGTGGAAGGGCTGGCTCAGGACGGCCGGCTCCATCCGATCCAGGAGGCCTTCTGGGAGGAGCACGGGCTGCAGTGCGGGTTCTGCACGCCGGGAATGATGATCTCCGCCCTGCAGATCCTGGCCCGGAACCCGGACCCCAGCGAGGCGGAGATCCGGCACGGCCTGGACGGGAACCTGTGCCGGTGCACCGGCTACCAGCACATTGTGAACTCCGTGCAGAACGCGGCGCGCCGCCTCAAGGCGGAGGCGGTTCCAGCGATCCCCGTGGCCGCAACGGCGCAGTCTGCCGGTGGAAAGGGGGGTCGTTGAGATGGCCGTGACCAAGCTGTTCGGAGCCAAGGTCAAGCGGCGCGAAGATCCACGCCTCATCGCCGGCAAAGCCACCTACACAGACGACGTGAAGCTCACCGGCCTCCTGCACGCGGCCATCGTCCGCAGTCCCCACGCCCACGCCCGGATCGTCGGCGTGGACGTCTCTGCCGCCAGGCAGACCCCCGGCGTCGTAGCCGTGTTCACCGGGGCCGACCTGGTCGGTAAGGTCGGGCCGCTGCCGTGCGCCTGGCTGATCCCGAACTCCGACCTCAAGACGCCGCCGCACCCCGCCATCGCCACGGACCGCGTGCGCTACGTGGGAGATGCCGTTGCCGTCGTCGTGGCGCAAGACCGTTACAGCGCCCGGGACGGCGCTGATCGGGTCAAGGTGGAGTACGAGCCGCTCCCCGTGGTGACGGGGGCGGAGGAGGCCGCGCAGCCCACAGCCCCGCTCCTGCATGATCAGGTTCCACAGAACGTCGCCTTTCGCTGGAAGGTGACCGGCGGGGACACCGCCTCGGCCTTCAGTCAGGCCGACGCCGTCATCACGCAGCGGTTCGTCAACCAGCGGCTCATCCCCAATCCGATGGAGACCCGGGGCGCCGTCGCGGACTTCAGCCCCAACACCGGGGAGTTGACCCTCTGGGTCACGTCGCAGAACCCGCACATCCACCGTGTCATCCTCTCGGGTGTGCTGGGCGTCCCGGAGCATCATCTCCGGGTGATCTCACCTGAAGTCGGCGGCGGGTTCGGGAGCAAGATCTTCGTCTACCCGGACGAAGCCATCGTGGCGTTCTGCTCCAAGGAGCTCGGCCGGCCGGTGAAGTGGGTGGAGGACCGCAGGGAAAACTACCTCGTCACCGCGCACGGGCGCGACCACACCACCGACGTTGAACTGGCCGTGCGGCGGGATGGCACGCTGCTGGGCCTGCGTGGCCGGACCTACGCCAACCTCGGCGCCTATCTCTCGACGGCCGCGCCGGGCGTCCCGACGATCCTGCACGGGCTGATGCTGTCGGGAGCCTACACGCTTCCCGCCGTCGACTACGAGGTCGTCGGCGTGCTCACCAACACCGCGCCGGTGGATGCCTACCGCGGGGCCGGCCGGCCCGAGGCCACGTTCATCATCGAGCGGCTGATGGATCTGGCTGCGCAAGAGCTCGGCATCGATCCGCTCGAGATCCGGCGCCGCAACTTCATCCGCAAAGAGCAGTTTCCACATACCGTGGTCACCGGTATTACCTACGACAGCGGCGATTACGAGCAGGCCATGGACATGGCGCTGCGCATGCTGGACTATCCGGCCTGGCGCGAGCGGCAGCGCCGCGGGCCGACCGACGGGAAACTCATCGGCATTGGGGCCTGTACGTACGTCGAGATCTGCGGGCTGGGCCCTTCACCGGTGGCCGGAGCCGTGGGCTTCCAGGGCGGGCTATGGGGCAGCGCGGTGATCCGCGTCCATCCCACGGGGAAAGTGAACGTCTTCATCGGCGAGAAGCCGCACGGCCAGGGCGAGGAGACGACATTCGCCCAGGTCGTGTCCGACGAACTCGGCGTCCCCATCGACGACGTGCAGGTCATCTACGGCGACACGGCGATCACACCGATGGGCTGGGGGACGTACGGCAGCCGGACCACCCCCGTCGGCGCCGCCGCCTGCGTCGTCGCCTCTCGGAAGATCATCGAGAAGGGACGCAAGATCGCGGCCCACATGCTCGAGGCGCCGGAACGGGACATCCAGTTTGAGAACGGCCGGTTCTTCGTCGAAGGCGCTCCCGCCCGGGCGAAGACGTTCCAGGAAGTGACGCTGCAGGCCTACCTCGCGTGGAACCTGCCGGCGGGAATGGAGCCCGGGCTTGAGGCCTCCGCTTTCTACGATCCGCCCAACTTCACCTATCCATTCGGCACGCACCTGTGCACGGTGGAAGTGGACACGGAGACCGGGCGGGTTGAGATTACCAACTACATCGCCGTGGACGACTGCGGCCGGGCAATCAATCCGCTCATCGTGGACGGGCAGGTGCACGGCGGTATCACGCAGGGGATGGCGCAGGCGCTGTTCGAGGCGGCAGTCTACGACGAGCAGGGACAGCTCGTGACCGGGACGATGATGGACTACGCGGTGCCGAAGGCCTCCCAGGTCCCGCTGTACGTGACGGCCCGCACGGAAACGCCGTCTCCCCATCACCCGCTCGGCGTGAAGGGGGTGGGGGAGACCGGGACAATTGCCAGTACCGCTGCCGTGGTCAACGCGGTGGTCGATGCCCTGCGGCCGCTGGGGATCCGCCACCTGGACATGCCGCTGACCGGCAACCGCGTCTGGGACGCCATCCGGCAGGCCAGGACGAAGACGCAGGGGGTGAAGCCATGATCCCCGCACAGTTCGAGTACCACGCTCCGTCGTCGGTCTCCGAGGCGTTGCAGCTGCTGACCACGCTGCCGGACGCCAAGCTCCTGGCCGGCGGGCACAGCCTGCTGCCGCTGATGAAGCTGCGCCTGGTCACCCCGTCCCACCTGATCGATCTGGGAGCCATCGACGGCCTGCGCGGCGTCAAGGACAATGGCGCGATGCTCACCATCGGGGCCCTCACCACGCACTGGACGATCGAGTCCTCGCCCGAAGTCCGGGCGAGGGCGCCCGTGCTGGCGGAAACGGCGGGATCGATCGGCGACGTGCAGGTCCGCAACTTCGGGACGATCGGCGGCAGCCTGGCGCACGGTGATCCCGCCGCGGATTATCCCGCCGCGGTGCTGGCGCTGGAGTGTGAGATCGTGGCCGAAGGCCCGAAGGGACGCCGGTCGATCCGCGCGGAGGAGTTCTTCACCGGCGTGTTCCGGACCGCGCTCCACCCCGATGAGATCCTGGTCGAGGTGCATGTTCCCGTCCCGCCCGCTCGGACGGGCGGAGCCTATCTCTCCTTCCCGCACCCGGCCTCGGGATTTGCCGTTGTGGGTGTCGCCGCCCTGGTCACGCTCGATGGCAAGGGAACCTGCCGTGCCGCCCGGATCGGTATCACCGGCGTCGGTCCGGCGCCATACCGGGCCAGGGCGACGGAGTCCATGCTCACGGGCAAGGTGCTTACAGACGAGCTGATCACCGCTGCGGCAGAGAAGGCTGCCGAAGGCGTCGAGGTCAACGGCGACCTGTTCGCGTCGCCGGAGTACCGGAGGCACCTCGCCGGCGTCTACACGAAGCGGGCCGTCCGGGCCGCGCTGCAGGGCGTTCAAACCTAAGCAGCACCACAGATCGCGAGGGCGTCAACTGCACTCGCCGCAGACAGCGGTGCGGTTGGCGCCTTCACTCCGTTTGCTTCAGGACTCGACCAGGGCCGGCTCACGTTCTACGCGGGCCGACTACCTGCTCGATCAATTTCCTGAACGGCCAACTGCTCAACACAAGCAGGGCAAGCCCAATGAGGGCAAGTTTCGGCGTCGTCAGCCCGCCACATGCCGCGATAAGGAGACTGAGACCAGCCCCAACCATCGTCGCGATCAGGTTCACACCGTTGTTGCCTATCCCGCGGATCCGACCCTCGATGGTCGCGCCCAGCACGCTGTCTACGACCATCGCGCCTGCTCCCGCCATCCACACGCCCGGCCATGCCGCCCCAATCAGAACGGCACCAAGGGCAGCGATGAGTCCCGCTCCCACCACGCCAGCCAGTGTGCCCAGTGCGGTGATCCCTCCGGACGCCCCAGGAGTAACTCGCTGCCACGTCGTGATGAGACGAGGCGGGCTCGCACTGAGGAGGCCCACCTCAGTCGCCCAGGTGTCAGCGGTCGCTGCGGCGATCGCTCCCGCGATCGCGGTAGCCAGTCCGGGTGAGGGAATCAGGGCGTACCAGACCGACAGCACCGCCACCACGCCGCCGTTGGCAAGTACCTGAGCACTGGTGCGCCCACGCCGGTGCTCGGGATGGGACTTGCGATCGGCACGCCACCGCGTGAGGAGGCCGCTCGTGGCGAAGAAGGTCACGAGCAGCACCGCCGGCCCATAACCGCCGAACCCGAACACTGCGGCGCCGACGACGACGGCGGCGACGATGCCGTCACGTGTCAGCAGTTTGGCCGCCCAGGCCGCGCTCGCCACCCCAAGGCTGAGGAGTGCGCCGAGGGCGATTGCCAGACCCCTTGACAGCAGCGCGTCGTCCATGGCATGAATTACCGGTCCGCAGCCTCCGAGGGCTTCGACCGCAATCCTCTTCGGGGTTGACAGCCCCGGCCCTCGCTGGTATCGTCAGATTTGCGACCGGCGGGCTAGCAACCCGCCCTGAACCTTGAAAACTGCATAGTGGTAAGGGAGCCGTTTTGCACACCCACCTCTGACGATGTCTCCCCGGCGGATCGGAAGCGATCTGGCGGGGTGTTGTTTCGTTAGAGGAGTGGTTCCTCGGAAGACTCCTTTGAGAATTCCGACGGAGAGTTTGATCCTGGCTCAGGACGAACGCTGGCGGCGTGCCTCAAACATGCAAGTCGAGGGGGGGTTGGCCGCTCCGCAAGGAGCGGTTCAGCTCTACCGGCGAACGGGTGAGTAACACGTGGGCAATCTGCCCTGAAGACGGGGACAACCTCGGGAAACCGGGGCTAATACCCGATACCCTCACCGGGTGGCATCACCTGGTGCGGAAATCCCGCAAGGGGCTTCAGGATGAGCCCGCGGCGTATCAGCTAGTTGGCGGGGTAACGGCCCACCAAGGCGAAGACGCGTAGCTGGCCTGAGAGGGTGGTCAGCCACACTGGGACTGAGACACGGCCCAGACTCCTACGGGAGGCAGCAGTTGGGAATCTTGGGCAATGGGCGCAAGCCTGACCCAGCGACGCCGCGTGCGGGATGAAGGCCTTCGGGTCGTAAACCGCTGTCAGGGGGGACGAAGCCCGCAAGGGTGACGGTACCCCCGGAGGAAGCCCCGGCTAACTACGTGCCAGCAGCCGCGGTAAGACGTAGGGGGCAAGCGTTGTCCGGATTTACTGGGCGTAAAGCGCGTGTAGGCGGCCTGTTAAGTGGCGTGTGAAAGCCCACCGCTCAACGGTGGGAGGCCGCGCCAGACTGGCGGGCTTGAGGGTGGCAGAGGGTGGTGGAATTCCCGGTGTAGCGGTGAAATGCGTAGATATCGGGAGGAACGCCAGTGGCGAAGGCGGTCATCTGGGCCATCCCTGACGCTGAGACGCGAAAGCTGGGGGAGCGAACGGGATTAGATACCCCGGTAGTCCCAGCCGTAAACGATGCTCACTAGGTGTTGGGGGGTTACTCCCTCAGTGCCGCAGCTAAC
>Ga0209172_10000309_pt1 | contig 139531 bp, 140 predicted proteins | sample LarsenN4metaG_FD_184113 | JGI IMG/M metagenome (GOLD analysis project Ga0209172, IMG submission 184113) | Hot spring sediment bacterial and archeal communities from British Columbia, Canada, to study Microbial Dark Matter (Phase II) - Larsen... ...
CCACTTCCGCGGGACGCCCCGCCCGCGGCGCGTGCTGCGCCATGTAATCCATCGCCCCGTGCATGCCTGAGGCGACCCACGCCGCCAGGCGCCGGTCATGAGGCTCCAGCCGATCGGCGGTCGTGACGCCCACCAGATCGAACCCCAACCCGCGGGCGAACGCCTTGATCTCCTGGGTCAGCGCCGCCTCCATCGGCTCCATTGTAGTCTCCGCCACGCCAGGGAGACAGGCATTCCGGAGCAAAAGAATCCGGAAAGTCTGCAATAATTCGTGCCTGCCCCTGCGTCTGTTGTTGTGAAAGCGGTGCGGAGGAGGCGAGGAGATGTCGGCACCCCGGGCCGATCCGGCGTTCGATAGCGCAAAGGCCGAGGCGTTTGCGGGGCAGCTGCTGGCGGCGCTGAACCAGGGCGCGCTGTGCCTGCTGGCTTCGGTCGGCCACCGCACCGGTCTGTTCGATGCCATGCGCGGGCTGCCGGCGTCCACCTCCGCTGAAATCGCTCAGAAGGTCGGACTGAACGAGCGGTATGTGCGCGAGTGGCTGGGCGGAATGGTCATGGCAGGTGTGGTCGAGGTCGACCCGACCTCCACGCGCTTCCGGCTGCCCGCGGAGCACGCCGCCTACCTGACGCGGGCTACGCCCGCAGACAACATCGCCGCCATTACCCAGTGGATCCGTGTCTTCGCCGGCGTGGAAGATGAGATCATCGAGTGCTTCAGGAGAGGCGGCGGCGTGCCGTATGAGAAGTACCCGCGATTCCACGCCGTGATGGCGGAAGACAGCACCCAGTCTGTGCTGTCCTCGCTCGAGTCGCACATCTTGCCGCTCGTGCCGGGGCTGACCGATCGGCTGGCCGAGACGTATCCGAGGAGCCGGTTCGTGGGGATCGATCTCTCCGCGGAGGCGATCGGGAGTGCCCGTGAGGAGGCGTCGGGCAAGGGCCTGCGGAACGTGCAGTTCACCATCCGCGATGTGAGTGACTTCCACGAGAGCGCCGAGCCGGAGTCGTTCGACTTCGTGACCACGTTCGACGCCATCCACGATCAGGCGCGGCCGCTCAACGTGCTGAAGGGCATCTACCGGACGCTCAGAGCTGATGGCGTGTACTTGATGCAGGATATCCGCGGCACGAGCCACGTCTACACCGACATCGGGCATCCCATCGGAACGTTCCTGTACACCGCCTCGACCATGCACTGCATGCCGGTCTCGTTGGCGCAGGGCGGCGAGGGGCTGGGAACGATGTGGGGCGAGGAGAAGACGCGAGAGTACCTGCGAAGGGCCGGCTTCACCTCGATCAAGACGAACCAGCTGGCCCATGACTTTGCCAACAACTGGTACGTGGTCAGGAAGTCGTGATCACAGACCCGTTCGAGCAGATGGTCCGGCCGCACCTTGACTTCCTCTACGGTCTGGCCATGCGACTGTGCGGCAACCGGACCGCGGCCGAGGATCTCGTGCAGGATGCGCTCCTCCGCGCCTTTCGGGCGTTCCCGACCCTGCGCAACCGGGAACGCCCGCGGCTCTGGCTGACCCGGGTGCTCACCTCGGCGTTCCACGACCGTCTGCGCAGCCAGGGTGCCGATGCCGTCGCCATGGAGATCGATACGGAGTTCGACCTCTTCGATCGCATCACGGAGGAGGATCCGTTCCCATACTCGGATCGGGTGCACCTGGATTTCCTCGACCTCTTCGATGACGCGAAGATCCTGGAGGTGCTCCAGGCCCTGCATCCCGATCTGCGCACCGCCCTGATCCTGGCTTACGTCTACGGGTTCACGGCCAAAGAGATCGGCGAGATCCTGAACCGGCCGCTGGGGACGGTGCTCGCCTGGCTGCACCGGGCCAGGAAGCAACTGGAACGTGAGCTGTGGGAGTACGCTTCGACCAGGCATCTGTTGACGTCACAGGCGGAGGCACGGGTGTGATCAGCTGCAAGGACGCCGTCTCGCGGCTGTGGACGTACCTCGACCGGAACCTCGAGCGCGTCCAGGAACAGGAGCTGGAAGAGCACCTTGGGCTGTGCCGGCACTGCTGCGGCGAACTCGAGTTCGCCCGGCAGATCCGCGAGCGCCTGCGCGCCGGGGCCCGGGAAAGCGAGATCCCGCCGCAGACCCGCGAGCGGATGGAGGATTTCGTCAAGCGCCTGGGCGGAGGAGCCTGACCGGATGGACACCCACCTGCACCCTCCGGCGCCAAGGACAGACGACCTGCTCGGACAGGCCGAGATCACCGCTTCGGTCCAGCACGCGTACCGGGCCGTCATCGGCACCAGGACCAGCGTCGCCGCACGGCTCTATGATCCCGAGCAGCTTGCCTTGCTGCCGCGGGGCGCGGTCGAGCAGGCGCTGGGCGTGGGGAATCCGGTGCGGGCTGCGGCCCTGCGCCCGGGCCAGGTGGTGATCGACCTCGGCTCAGGCGGCGGCATCGACACCATCCTGGCCGCGCGGGCCGTCTCTCCCGGCGGGGAGGCCATCGGGCTGGACATCCTGCCGGAGATGCTGGAGGTCGCCGCCCGCAACGCCACAGAAGCCGGCGTCACGAACGTGCGCTGGCTGCGCGGGCAGATGGAGGCTATTCCTCTGCCGGACGAGAGCGTGGACGTCATCATCAGCAACGGCGTCGTCAACCTCTCGCCGCGGAAGTCGCGCGTGTTCGCCGAGATGTTCCGGATCCTGCGGCCGGGCGGGCGGTTCTCGGTGGCCGACATCGTTCTGGACGACGACCTGCCCCCGCAGATCGCCAACGACCCTGCGGCGTGGGCGGGCTGAATCTCGGGTGCCCTGGCGGAGCGTGTCTTCGTCAGCAAGCTGGTCAAGATCGGGTTCGTCGAGGTGGCGCGGGGAGAGGAGTTGCCGTTCGGCGTGGAGGAGTGCGCGCAGTATCCTTTGTTTACACCGGAGTTGATCGCGTTGATGCGGCGGCTCATCCCGCCGGAAAGGCAGGCCGCCGTGGCGCGATCGGTCATCTTCACGGCGCGGAAGCCGGAGGGGAGCAGGCCATGACCTGGGTGCGGACGCTCGAGGTTGACGAGGTCGCCGGCCGGCTGCGGCAGGTCTATGAGGCTGAGGAGGCCCGGCTCGGGTTCGTGATGGAGGCTACCAAGGCGCTGTCGGCCAGGCCGGCTCTGGCCGAGGCCTTCGATGCCTTCACCGCCGCCGTGAAGGCGGCATCGTCGCTGACGCCCCAGGAGCGGCGGCTGATCAGCCTGCTTGTGGCCCACCGGTTGAAGTCGACGTACTGCGTGCTGGTATACGCCACGGACGTCGAGCGCGACCTCGGCGGGCTGGATCGGGTGCGGTCGGTCCTGGAGGATTACCGCCAGGCCGGGCTCAGCCCGCGGGACGTCGCCATCCTGGATTACGCGATCGCCGCCGCGGCGGGACATCCCACCGAGGGGCAGGTCGCCCGCCTGCGCGAACTGGGTCTCGACGACGGAGCCGTCATTGACGTGGCGGTCTGGGCCAACCTCCGCGCCTTCCGCAGCCGGGTCTACGAGGCGCTGGGCGTGGACACGGACCCGTTCTTTCTGGAACAGGCGGACCTCGTTGCCGCGGTGCGGCCGCACGAGGAGCAGCGCGCGTAAGGAGGCTCCCTCATGACGATCGGTGCCGTCGGAACCGAGACCGAGATTGATCGCCGCCTCTTCCAGGACCTCAGACCGCGGCTCCAGGGTGCGCTGCTGCTCCCCGGCGATCCGGGGTACGATGAGGCGCGTTCGGTCTGGAACGGGATGATCGACCGGCGGCCTGCGGCGATCGCGCGCTGCCTCGGCGTGACCGATGTCGTCGCAGGTGTGACGTTCGCCCGCGATCGCGGCCTCCCGTTTTCGATCAAAGGCGGCGGGCACAACATCGCGGGACTGGCCGTCTGCGACGGCGGGCTCATGCTCGACATGTCGCTGATGCGCGGCGTGTGGGTGGACCCCGCCGCGCGGACCGCCCGGGTGCAGGCCGGGTGCCTGTTGAGCGACGTCGACCGCGAGACCCAGCTCCACGGTCTGGCCGCGGTTCTCGGCTTCGTGTCCAACACCGGCGCGGCGGGCCTCACCCTGGGGGGCGGGTTCGGCTATCTCACGCGCCGCTTCGGGTGGACGTCCGACAGTGTGCGGGCGATGGAAGTGGTCACGGCCGAGGGCCGCCTGGTGCGCGCCAGCGAGGGCGAGAACACAGAGCTCTTCTGGGGCCTCCGCGGCGGGGGCGGCAACTTCGGGGTCGTCACCGGCTTCGAGTTCACGCTCTACCCCGTCGGGCCCGAGATCGTGGGGGGAGCGATCGCCTGGCGCCTCGAGGATGCGGGCGACGTGTATGCGATGTACAGGACCGTCGCGGAGACTGCTCCGCCGGAGCTCACTCTCGTCGCCGGGCTCCGCCTCGCTCCGCCGGCGCCGTGGCTTCGCCAGGACGTTCACGGGCGGCCCATCATCGCGCTGTTCGTGTGCCACACCGGGCCGATCGACGAGGCGGAGAGACAAGTGGCGCCCCTCAAGGCCTTGGGGTCTCCTGTCGGCGATACCGTCCAGCGGCGCACCTACGTCTCACAGCAGAGTCTCCTCGACGCGACACAGCCCAAAGGACGGCGCTACTACTGGAAGTCCGAGTATCTGGCCGGGCTCTCGCTGGACCTGCTCGCGCAGGCTGCCGAGCACACCCGGCGCATCGTCTCTCCTCACTCCGCGATCGGGCTCTTTCCGCTCGACGGGGCGCTCAACCGGCTTCCGGAGGATCACTCTGCCGTGGGGAACCGGGACGCGACCGTTGTCCTCAACATCCAGGCGGCGTGGGACAAGACCGTCGATGACCGGGCGAACATCGACTGGGCGCGCGCTGCCTGGCAAGACTTACGGCGGTTCTCGACAGGCGGCACTTATGTCAACTTCCTGACGGAGGAGGAAGATACCGCCCGCATCCGCGCCGCCTACGGGAAGAACTATGATCGCCTGGTGGAGATCAAGACGAAATGGGATCCGGGCAATCTGTTCCGGATGAACAAGAATATCGTCCCGCGCCCCTCTGCATCCGGGTCGCGGGAGGCGGCCGGGACCTAGACTGGTTCCGGTCGAGCCGAGTGGACGTTCCTCCGCGCAGTCGTCACCCGGGGAGCGCATGCCTGACGCTGCGGGGAGGCTGTACACCACGAAGGGGGGAATCAGGATGAAGTCCACAGCTCCTGCGTCACTGAACGGGGTGAACGTGCAGCAACTCATCGACACCGTCAACGCCGTCAAGTCCAACCCCGATATCGCCCGCTTCCGGTTTCGGGCGGAGACGGACTGGATCGAGGGCGGCCGTTCCCGCACGAAGATTCAGGGGTTCTACGGGGCCGGGCAGGAGGACACCTCCCGCGCCCGGCCCTTCGTCCTGGAAGGCGACGAGCCGCCCGTGCTCCTCGGCACGAACGCCGGTCCCAACGCGGTGGAGGCCGTGCTTCACGCGCTGGCGTCGTGTCTGGCCGTCGGCTTCGTCTACAACGCGGCGGCCCGCGGGATCAAGGTCGAAAGCCTCGGGTTCCGTCTGGAGGGCGACCTCGACCTGCACGCCTTCCTGGGGCTGTCCGAGACGGTGCGCCCCGGCTATCAGAACATCAAAGTGACGTACCGGGTGAAGGCGAATGCACCCCGCGAGCAGATTGTCGACCTGTGCAACTACGTGCAGAAGACATCGCCGGTCATGGACATCATCCGCAACCCGGTGCCGGTCACCGTCTCGCTCGAGTCCTGAAAGCCGGCCAGCGGCCTGACAGAAGCGATCACGGGGACGGCGGATCCTCCGCCGTCCCCGACGATTTCCGGGGGATCAACATGAACGACATCGTGAGGTTCATGGTCGAACGAACGGGCCGTTCCAGGTCCTAGACCCGCATCCGAGGGTCGAGCAGATCGCGCAGGCCGTCGCCCAACAGGTTGAATCCCATCACGGTCAGGAAGATGGCCAGGCCCGGGTAGATCGAGAGCCACGGCGCCTCGGTCAGGTAGTCCCGCCCGACCGTCAGCATCGATCCCCATGACGGGGTGGGGGGCTGCGCGCCCAGGCCGAGGAAGGAGAGGCTGGCCTCGGCCAGAATCGCGCCCCCGATGCCCAGCGTCACCAGGATGATCGCGGGCGCGACGATGTTCGGCAGCAGGTGCCGCACGATGATCCGCCGGTTGCTGGCGCCGAGCGCTCTCGCCGCCTCCACGAACTCCTGCTCCTTGACTGCGAGGACGGCGCCCCGCACGACGCGGGCCAGGGACGTCCAGCTCACCAGCCCCAGCGCGACGAAGACGTTGTAGAGACTCGGGCCGATCACCGCCATGATGGCGATGGCGAAGAGGAGTCCAGGGAAAGCGAAGATGATCTCCGCCAACCGCATGATCAGGTTATCTGCCCAGCGTCCGTAGAACCCGGACAGCAATCCGAGGACCACCCCGATGGTGAGGGCGGAAGCCTGGACGGCGATCCCGACGCCGAGCGAAATGCGCGCGCCGTAGACGATGCGGCTGAAGACGTCGCGGCCGAAGGTATCCGTGCCGAACCAGTAGCGCCCGCCGGGCGCCTGGAGGTAATCATTCAGGTCTCCGCGCACCGGATTGTGGCGGGCGATCCAGGGCGCGAGGATCGCCACGAGCACGAACGCTCCCACGATCAGCCCTCCGATCGTCAGGTTGCGCAGCCGACGCGCACGCCGCCAGACGGAACGGCGGGGACCGGTGCGGATCGCAGCGCGAATGGGGACGGCGGCGCTCATCGGCCGTCAGTCGTACCGGATCCGGGGGTCGAGCCAGGCATAGGAGAGGTCCACGACCAGGTTCAGGAGGATGAAGACCGAGGCGATGAAGAGGACGCAGCCCTGGACGATGGGCAGATCGCGCGCGCCGATGGAGTCGAGCAGGAGCCGGCCCACTCCGGGCCAGGAGAAGACGCGCTCGGTGATGACCGCCCCGGACAGCAGGCCGCTGATCTGCACACCCACGATCGTGACGATGGGGATCGAGGCGTTCCGCAGCGCGTGGGTCATGACGACCCGCCGCTCGGCGAGCCCCTTCGCCCGCGCCGTCCGCACGTAGTCCTGGCGGATCACCTCGAGCATCGACGAACGGGTCAGGCGCGCGATCACCGCCGAGAGCCCGGTCCCCAGCGTGATCGCCGGCATGATCAGGTAGGGGTAGGCCGGCCCGTATCCCGACGGAGGCAGCCAGCGCAACTCCACGGCGACGACGTAGATCAGCAGCAGGCCGAGCCAGAAATTCGGAATGGACACCCCGAAGGCGGCCAGGGAGATGGCGGCCGCATCCAGCGCCGTATTCTGCCGCAGCGCGGCCAGGATTCCCAGCGGGATGCCGATGAGGATGGCGATGCCGAGCGCGGCCGCGGCGAGCTTGGCGGTGGCGGGGAAGCGCTCGAGAATGGCCGTCAGGACCGGTTGCTCGCTGCGGAACGAGAGGCCCAGATCCCCGCGCGCCGCGTTCCACAGAAACTTGGCGTACTGCACGGCAAGCGGATCATTGAGACCCCACTTCTCGCGGAACAGCCGCGCGGCCGTGGGGTCGGTGCTCGCCATCTTCTCCTCGACCATGACCGTGACGGGATCGCCCGGCACGATGTACATCAGGACGAACGTGACCAGCGTGACGCCGATGAAAACGGGCACCGCGAGGAGCAGACGGCGGAGGATGAAGGCGGGCAGGCCTTTGCGCATCAAGGAGAGGATGGGGGCCGGTGGGCGAGCCCTCGCCGGCCCCTTACTCGATCACCGCCCGATCCAGACCTTGGTCATGTCCTGGGCGTCCATCTCCATCGGGTTGCCGATGAGACCGTGCACGTTCGGTTGATGCACCAGCACGGCTTTGTTGTAGTTGAAGAAGAACCACGGCGCGTCCTGCACGATCAACTCCTCCGCCTGCTGGCAGAGACGGATCTGCTGGGGAGAGCCTGCCGCGGTGCGCTCCGCCTGGTCGAGCAGCTGATCCACACGGTCGTTCTTGTAGAACATCCGGTTTCCGGCCGGTCCGAAGTTGCGTGATCGGAATGGCCCGAGATAGCCGACGCAGCTCGGCGCGCCGCCGTGGGAGAGCACGTATGTGGGAATCTCCCCCTTCCCCGCGCGTTCGAGCACGACGCCGAAGTCCTGCTGCTGGATCCTCGTGCGCACCCCCACGTCGTTCCAGTACCGCTGGATACCTTCCATCCAGCGACCGACGGTAGGGCTGGTGGAGCCGTTCAACTCGAGGTCGAGCCCGTTGGGGAAGCCGGCCTGGGCGAGCAACTCCCGCGCCCGCTGGGGATTGTACTCGTAGCCGCGGAGGTTCTTGTTGTACGCGGGATGGCTCGGCGGGAAGACGCCGGTTGGGACGAAGGCCTTGTTCCCGAGCACGGTCCGGACCAGCGCGGCTTTGTCCACCGCGTAGTTCAAGGCCTGGCGCACCCGCACGTCATTGAGCGGCGGTTTGGTCACGTTGAGGCCCACGTGCCGGGTGAACAACTCCGCGATCTCGATCACGTAAGGCTTCCACTTCGCATCCTCCGAGTACCGGCGGTAGTTCACGTCGCTCAGCAGCATGAAGTCCAACCGGCCCGTGTCGAACTCCGCCTGCGCCGTGGCCGGATCGGGGATGATGCGGAACTCCAGCGCGCTCAGGTACGGCCGGCCGCCCCAGTAGTCGTTGTTCGCCCGCAGCAGGATGCTGGTGTCTTTCTGCCAGGAGACGAAGGCGAACGGACCCGAGCCCACCGGGCGCTGCCCGAAGTCGCGGCCCAGCCGTTCCACTTCCTCTTTGGGCACGATGTAGAGGCCGAAGTAGCCGGCGAAATTCCAGAGGAAGTCCGCATCGGGGACGGTGATCGTGACGGCGACCCGGTAGCGGTCGAGCACGCGGATCCCGATGACCTCCCGGGCCTGCCGGCCGATGAACTCCTGCGCGCCGACGATGCGATCATACCCTCGAACCTGGGGGGAGGCCGTCTCGGGCGTCAGGATGCGTTCGATCGTGTACTTCACGTCGTCGGCGATCATCTCGCGCCCGTTGTGGAACTTGACGCCCGGCCTCAGGCGGAAGGTGAACGTTCTGCCATCATCGCTGACCGACCACGACTCGGCGGCCCGGGGGACGAACCGCAGCGTCCGGGGATCAACGTCGATCAGGGTATCGAAGATGTTCATCCGGACGACATCCTGGCGGACCAGGCGGGTGCCCGCGGGATCGAGCGTCGCCGGGTCGCTGCCGAGCTGGCGGCGGAAGTGCCCGCCGCGGACCGGCGTCTGAGCGGCGGTGGAGGGGATGACTGCTGCCATCGCCACAAGCCCCACGACCAGACAGGCGCACAGTCGCTGTAGATCAGCCTTCATCTTCCACCCCCGCATGCATGTCGTCGTGTTCTTCGCCTGCTCCGGCGACCCGCCCTCCACGAAAGGCTTGAGCCGCCCCGATGCGAAACGTTACACGCACAGAGATGTCCTCCGGTTCCTTCGTCATCGCAGCCGCGCGAGTCGTCGCCGAGCAGGGTGATTTCACCCCCGGTATCGTCGAGGTCGCCCGGGGACGGATCGCGCGCGTCCGCGGCGGCCGGCCGCCCCGCGGCGTACGCGTCAGACCCGGCGTCCTCGCTCCCGGGCTGATCGACCTGCAGATCAACGGCTGCGCCGGCGTCGACTTCGTCACGTTTCAGGACCCGGCTTCGTTGGTTGGTGTCCGCGGGCATCTGCTGGGAACCGGCGTTACGGGGTTCCTTCCCACGCTCATCACGACGCCGCTGCCGGTGCTGCATCAGGCGTTACGACGCTGGCAGGAGGTCGCCCGGGCAGGGGGAGCGCCGCGGGTCCTCGGGGTGCACGTCGAGGGTCCCTACCTCAATCCGGCGTTCGCGGGGGCGCATCCGATAGAGCATCTGCGCGCTCCGGACGCCGGCGAATTCACCAGGATTCTCGACGAGGCGCCCGGGCTTGTCCGGCTGTTCACGCTGGCTCCGGAGCTGCCGGGCGCGGATGGGCTGATCCAAATCGGGCGGAAGCGCCGCATTCTCCTGAGCGCGGGCCACACCGGCGCCACCTGCGAGCAGGCGCGGCAGGCCTTCCGGTCGGGGATGCGGATGGCGACCCATCTCTTCAACGCGATGCGGCCGCTACATCACCGGGAGCCGGGGATCGTCGGGGCGACGCTCGCAGACGATCGCGTGACGGCCGGCCTCATCGCCGATTTCGTGCACGTCCATCCGGCCGTGGTCCGGACCGTCATCGCCGGCAAAGGGTGGGGACGGGTCGCCCTTGTCACGGATGCTGTGGCTGCAGCGGGAGAGGACAGGGATCGGGTGCGAGCCCGGTCGTCGTCGCTGGCCGGGCGGGAGGTCACCGTCTCGGACGCCCCCCGGCTTCCGTCGGGGACGCTCGCCGGCAGCCTCCTCACGCTCGATCAGGCGGTGCGGAACGTCGTCTCGCTGGGCGTCCCGCTCCGCGACGCCGTGCTGATGGCGTCCGCCGTCCCGGCCGCACTGCTGGGCCGGCGCGATCTCGGCCGGATCGCCGCCGGCGCGCGCGCCGACCTCGTGCTCTTCGATCGCCGGCTGCGCGTGGAGACCGTTTACCTCGCCGGAATCCGTGTGTTCGAACGGACAGGAATCCCCAGACGACCGACGGAATAGCGAAACGAATCCAGGTTGGCAGTTCCGGAGGTGTGCACGTGAAGAGATTTCGCTTCGTCGGCCTCGGGTTAGCGGTGCTGCTCTTCGCCATGACCGCGGCCCAGGCGCAGGCCCCCGCGCCCCAGCGCGGCGGCACGATCCGGGTCGGGATCACGCAGGAGATCTTGAACCTCGACCCGCACGTGGCCACCGCATTCTCGTCGTTCCAGGTCCTCGACCTCGTCTACGAGAGCCTGCTGCGCTTGAATCCGCGGACGTTGCAGCTGGAACCGAACCTCGCGCAGTCCTGGTCGGTGTCCCCTAACGGACTGGAGTACACGTTCACGCTGAGGCGCGACGTCACGTTCCACGACGGCAGCGCGCTGGATGCCAGCGACGTGAAGGCCACGATCGACCGCATCCTCGACCCCGCGACGCGCTCGCCGCAGGCCAGCTTCCTGGCCCCGGTCGGGGAGGTCACGATCGTCAACCCGTTCGTGGTGAAGGTCACCCTCAAGCAGCCGACGCCGTCGTTTCTGGCCCTGCTGACCACTCCCAGCCGCGGCATCGTCCCCGCGAACTTCGCCGACAAGGTCGGGGATCCGCGGGTGAAGACGCTGGGGACCGGTCCCTACATGCTGGCCGAGTTCGGCCCCGGCTCCGTGCGGCTCACCCGCTACGAGCGATACTGGCGCAAGGATGCGGCGGGGACGCGCCTGCCTTACGCCGATGCGGTCATCTACCGGGTGATCCCCGACGCGGCCACGCTGCGCGCCGCCGTCCGCTCCGGAGAGGTCGACCTGATCATCGGCTTCGGCGTGGACATCACGGCGGCCCGGCCCCTGGCCGGGGTCAGCGATCTGCGCATCATGTCCGTGCCGGACCTCTCCTACAGCCTGGTCGGGATCAACGCGAGCAAGGTGCCGTTCACGGACGTCCGCGTCCGGCAGGCGCTGAGCCTGGCCACCGACCGCGACCAGATCGTGCAGGTCGTCTATGGAGGCCGCGGGACGGTGGCCGGAGCGATCCCCCCGACGCTGGAAGAGTGGCGGCCGCTGCCGGCACGCACGCTCCCCAACTACCGCCGCGACGTGGCGCGCGCCAGGCAACTGCTCCTGCAGGCCGGGCTGACACCGCCCGTGGCCGTCAAGATGCTGCCCATCCCGACGGTGCCGGACGCCGTACAGATGGCCCAGGTGCTCAAGGAGCAGTGGACCCCCGCCGGGTTCAACGTCGAAATCGAGCAGGTCGACTTCGCCACCTTCCTGTCGCGCTGGCGGGGGAGCCAGTTCGACACCTTCGTCTCGCTGAACGGCGGCGCCGTGGATCCGGACCTGCACCTGTACCGGCACATCCACTCCACCGGCAGCACCAACGTCTTCAAATTCAAGGACGCGACGGTTGATCAGCTCCTCGACCAGGCCCGGGCCACCGCCGATCAGTCCAGGCGCGTCCAGCTGTACACGCAGCTGCAGCGGGCCATCGCCGAGCAGGTTCCCTTCCTGTTCGTCGCGTACGCCGACCTGTTCGCGGTAGCGAGGACTCAGCTGAACGGGTTCGTGCTGTCGTCGACCAGATCGATGACCCCGCTGGCTGAAAGCTGGCTGAGCAGGTAGCGCCGCCCGTCACGGACGCATCGACGCAATCCCCTCCCTCCCAGGAGGGGATTGCGTCATTTCGAGCGCAAATGAGCAGACAGGATGCAGCGTTACGTCGCGCAGCGTCTGGTGCTGCTGATCCCCGTGCTCCTCGTCATCTCGGTGCTGGTCTTCTCGCTGATGCACCTCATCCCGGGGGATCCGGCGCAGGTCATCCTGGGCTTCGAGAACACCGATCCGGAGCAACTGGCGGCGGTGCGCCGGGATCTCGGCCTGGACCGCCCGGTCTACGTGCAGTACGGCCGCTGGCTGGGACGCATCGTGGGCGGGGAGTTCGGAACGTCGGTGCGCACGGGACGGCCGATCGGAGCGTTGCTGCGGGAGGCGCTGCCGTTCACAATCGAACTGGCCATCTACGCGGTGCTGCTGGCGATGCTCATCGGGATCCCGGTGGGGACGCTGGCCGGGACGACGCGCTCCCGCGCCGCGGACGGGGCGATGCAGACGCTCACGCTGCTGGGGCTGTCCCTGCCCACGTTCTGGGTCGGGGCGATGTTCATCCTCCTGTTCAGCGTGCACCTGCGCTGGTTTCCCGTCCTGACTTACCCCGCGCTGGCCGCGGCGCCGCTGGCGAACCTGCGCGGATTCTTTCTCCCGGCGTTGACCCTGGCCGTGCCCAACGCCGCCGCGATCGCGCGGATGGTCCGGGCCTCGATGGTGGCCGTGCGCCGGGAGGAGTACGTCAAAGTGGCGCGGGCGAAGGGACTGAGCGAGGTCGTCGTCGTGCGGCGCCACATGCTGAAGAACGCCCTGATCCCTGTCGTGACGTTGATCGGGATCGTGGCCGGCTACCTGCTCGGCGGGGCCATCGTCGTGGAGCAGGTCTTCGCCATCCCCGGTGTGGGCCGGATGGGGCTGCAGGCGATCGTGCAGCGAGACTACCCGGTGCTGCAGGCGGTGGTCCTCACCGTCACCGCCCTGTTTGTGCTGGTCAACCTGGTCGTGGACCTGACCTATGTCCTCCTCGATCCCCGGATCCGCTACGCCTGACCGCGCCGCACGCAGCAACGCCCGCCCGGCGCCGGCCCGGCGCGGCCTGGGCGTCTTCGCCGCCCGCTCGCGGAAGTTCATCGTGGGGGCGGTGCTCCTTGCCGCCGTCGTGCTCGCCGCCCTGCTGGCCCCGCGTCTGGCACCCTATCCCGTTACCGAGATGCACGCCCTCGACCGGTTCGCGCCGCCGGGTAGCCGGTACTGGCTGGGAACCGACTTCTTCGGCCGGGATCTGCTCAGCCGGATCCTCTTCGGCTACCGCACCTCGTTGCTCGTCGCGGCGCTGTCGGTGGCCTTCGCCATGGTCGTCGGGAGCGCCCTGGGCGTCGTGGCGGGATACGCCGGGGGAGGAACGGACACCGCGCTGATGCGCACGATGGACATCCTGTTTGCGTTTCCGGTGCTGCTGCTGGCGATCGCGATCGTCGTCGTGCTCGGCGCCGGGACGCTGACCACGGTGCTGGCGATCGGCGTCGTCTACGTGCCCATCTTCGCCCGCATCGCGCGGGCGCCGACGTTGGTGGTCCGGGAACAGGCCTACGTCGAGGCCGCCCGGGCTCTGGGCCAACATACACGGCGAATCATCCTGCGCCACGTCCTGCCCAACGTCAGCACCCCGATCTTCGTGCAGGCCACGATCAACCTGGCCACGGCCATCCTCTTCGAGTCTGCCCTCAGTTTTCTCGGCCTGGGCACGCAGCCGCCGTATCCGTCGCTGGGGTTGATGGTCAGCGAGGGGCGCAACTACCTCGAACTCAGTCCCTGGCCCTCCGTGTTCCCCGGGCTGGCCATCGTGCTGGTCGTGCTCGGCTTCAATCTCGTCGGCGACGCGCTGCAGGAGATCCTCGATCCGCGCCTGCGGCAGACCTGGGCGGGGTCGTGACCATGCTGCGCGCAGGCGACCCCGCGGAAGCCGAACTCGATCCCGGCCGGCTGGCGGCCGTGGAGGGCCTGCTCGCGGAGGGCGTCCGTGACGGGGTCTTCCCCGGCGCGGTAGCGCTGCTCGCCCGCGGGGGCGTGGTGGGCTGGCAGTATGCCTGCGGTGACGCGCAGGTGACGCCCGCCCGCCGGCCGGCCGCCCTGAACACGATCTACGATCTGGCCTCGCTGACGAAGGTGGCCGCGGCGCTGCCCGTGGCCCTGGCCCTGATGGAGCGGGCGCTACTGGATCTGGATGCCCCGGCGCACTCGCTGTTGCACGAGTTCACGGGAGGAACGCGCGACCTCGTGACCTTCCGCCACCTCCTGGCGCATACCTCGGGGTTGCCGTCCTGGCGCCCGCTGTATCTGCAGGCCGCGATGCGTGAGGACGTGCTCGAGGTGATCTGCCAGGAACCCCTGGTGACCGAGCCCGGTGAACGGGTCGAGTACTCGGACCTGGGGATCATCCTGCTGGGATTCGCGCTGGAGCGCGCGGTGGGAGGCCGGATCGACGCGCTCGTGAGCGAGTATGTGACGGCTCCGCTCGGTCTGCAGGAAACGATGTACACGCCTCCGCCCGAGCTCCGGGAACGGTGTGCGGCCACGGAGGTCGGGCACGCCTACGAGCGGGAGAAAGCAGGAGAGGAAGGCCGCGGGTACTCCTGGCGGGAAGAGGTGCTCTGCGGTGAGGTGCACGATGGAAACGCGTACTACGCCATGGAAGGCGTCGCCCCGCACGCCGGGCTCTTCTCGACGGCCTGGGAAGTCGCGAATGTGACCTTCCAGTGGCTGCGGCCCGGCGGATGGTTGAGCGATGCGGCGATAACCGAAGCCACGACGGATCAGCGGGCCGGCGCGGAGGGGTACCCGCGCGGGCTGGGCTGGGTCCTCCACCACGAGGGAACCTTCTTCGAAGCATTCGGCCCGCGCTCGTTCGGCCACACCGGCTTTACCGGGACCTCCGTGGCGGTGGATCCCGACCAGGATCTCGTCGCGGTGCTGCTGACGAACCGGGTGCACCTGGGAGGATCCAATACGAAGATCCAGGAGTTCCGGCCGCGCTTCCATCGGGCCGTCCGGGAGGCGTTGCGGTGATGATCCTGGTCGGGGTCGACGCGGGCGCCACGACGACCCGCGCCGTCGCCTCCGGGGACGGGCGCCTGCTGGGCCGCGCCAGCGCCGGCTCCGGGAACCCGCACAACGCGGGGGTGCAAGCCGCGGCCGCATCGATCGTTCAAGCCGTCCGCCGGGCCAGCGGGCACCAGACCGTGGATGTTGTCGTCGCGGGCATCGCCGGCCTGGAGGATCCGGAGTTGAAAGAGGGGTTGCGGGTGGCGCTCGCCGCCTCGGGTTTTGCCCGCGAGTTCCACATCTCCTCGGATGCGCTCATTGCCCTGGACGGGGCGTTCCTCGGCGCCGCCGGGATCATCGTGATCTCCGGAACAGGGTCGGTGGCCTGGGGCCGCGATGAACGTGGGAAGGAGGCCCGCTCCGGGGGGTGGGGGCACGTGATCGACGACGCCGGCAGCGGGTATGACCTCGGCCGGTCCGCGCTCCGGGCGGTGCTGCGCGAGCACGACGGGCGAGCCGCGCCGACGGCCATGACCCCAAGGATCTTCGAGGCACTGGGGATCCGCCAGCCGGAGCAGATTGTCGGGGCGGCGCGTGAGATGTCGCCGCCGCAGATGGCCGCCCTGGCCCCGATCGTGCTGGAAGCCGCGCGGGATGGCGACCGCGTCGCACTCGAGATCATCGGCGCGGCCGGCCGGGAGCTTGCCGCGACCGCCGCCGCGGTGTGGCGGCAGCTGGCGTTCTCAGGCCCGCACCCCGTCGCCGGGATCGGTGGGATCTTCAGCCACGCCGCGATGCGCAGCGCGTTTCTCGAGGGCCTGCGTCAGATGTGCCCCGAAGCGGTGTTCACGCCGCCCCGCCTCCAGCCCGTCGGAGGCGCGCTGTGGCGGGCCTTTGCCAGGCGCGCGATCGAGCCGCCGGCGTCGCTCATTCAGCAACTGGCGGAGGGCGAGAGATGAACGACGAGTTCGGCGCGCTCGTCACGGAGCGGCGGAATCCCCGTTCGATGCGGCTCGATCTGATGAGCACGGCGGAGATCGTCGCGCTGATCAACGATGAGGATGCCACGGTCGCCCCCGCCGTGCGCGCGGCGCTGCCCGAGATCGCCCGCGCGGTGGATCTCATCGCCGCTCGCCTCCGCAGCGGCGGCCGCCTGTTCTACGTCGGGGCGGGGACGAGCGGACGCGTCGCCATGCTCGACGCCTCGGAGTGGCCGCCGACCTTCGGCACGGAACCGGGTCTGGTCCGCGCCGTCGTGGCCGGAGGGGCCTCGACCGCGGTCACATCCGCCGCGCCGCTGGAGGACGATCCGGAGCTGGGCGCCCGCGATCTCGCCGCCCACGAGCCCACGCCGCGCGACGTCGTGGTCGGGATCGCCGCCAGCGGCCGGACCCCGTACGTGATGGGAGCGTTGCGGAAGGCGCGCGAAGTGGGGGCGGCGACGATCGCGGTCTGCTCCAACCCCGCCCCGCCGATGGGCGATCTGGCCGACATCGCCATTGTCGCCCTCACCGGTCCCGAGGTCGTCACCGGATCCACGCGCATGAAGGCAGGGACGGCGCAGAAGATGATCCTGAACATGCTGAGCACGGCGGCGATGGTCCGGTTGGGCAAAGTCTACAGCAACCTGATGGTCGACATGGCCCCGGCCAACGAGAAGCTGGTCGAGCGCGCCCGCCGGATCGTTTCCGAGGCGGCGGGGATCTCGACGGCGCAGGCCGCGCGGATGCTGGAGGCCGCCGGCAATCACGTGAAGACGGCGATCGTCATGGCCGTGCTGCGCTGCGGTCCGGAGGAGGCGAAAGCGGCTCTGGATCGATCCGGCGGCCTGGTACGGGGCGCCCTGCAGGCGCGGCGGCCGTGATGCGCTCCTGGCCGGCGCAGGCCGACACCCTGACCGTCGTCGGCCTCATTTCCGGGACCTCCGCGGACGGCGTCGACGCCGCGGTCGTCGAGGTCTCCCGCCGTCCCGACGGCGGCATCGGCGCCCGCGCGCTCACCACGATGACCAGGCCATATCCGGCCGGGATGCGCGACCGGATCCTCGGGCTGTGCCGCCCCGACGCCCCGCTCGAGGCGGTGTGCGCGGCGAACTTCGACGTCGCGGCGGAGTTCGCCCGGGCGGCGCAGGACGTCCTGGAGGCCGTGCAGCGGTCGGGCACCCCGCGCGCGCGGATCGACCTCGTCGCCTCGCACGGGCAGACCATCTGGCACATTCCCCGCCACAGCACGCTGCAGATCGGCGAGGCCGCGGTGATCGCCGAGCGCACGGGCCTGCCCGTGGTCAGCAACTTCCGCGCGCGCGACATCGCGGCCGGCGGCCACGGCGCGCCGCTCGTCTCCTATGTCGACTTCCTGCTGTTCCGGGACCCCGAGCGAGGCCGCGCATTGCAGAACCTCGGCGGGATCGGCAACGTCACCTGGATCCCCGCGGGCGGCGCTCCCGCCGAGGTCCTGGCATTCGATACGGGGCCCGGCAATATGCTCATCGACGGCATCGCCCGGCTCGCCGCGGGGCAGGACCGCGATGACGGCGGGGCGCTGGCCGGCCGGGGCCGGGTTGACAACGGCCTGCTGGAGGAGCTTCTTGAGGATTCGTACTACGCGGAGCGACCGCCCAAGACGACGGGCCGGGAGAAGTTCGGCCACGCCTACGCCCGGTCGGTGCTGGCGCGCGGTCGGGAACTCGGGCTGAGCACGGCCGATCTCCTGGCGACCGCGACGATGCTGACGGTGCGCTCGATCGCCGATGCGTACCGCGCCCATCTCCACGGCGTACAGGAGGTCATCCTGAGCGGCGGAGGGGTGCACAACGACACCCTGGTCCGCTGGCTGCGGGAGGCGTTGGCCCCGGTGCCTGTGGTGAGTATCGCGGAGTACGGCATCGATCCGGACTTCAAAGAAGCGATCGCCTTCGCCGTCCTCGGCGCGCAGACGGCCTGGGGGCGGCCCGGAAACCTCCCGGCCGCCACCGGCGCATCCCGCGCGGTCATCCTTGGCGATATCACCCCTGCCTAGTCCGGCGGCGGAGTAACCTTCCGAGGCCAGTTGCCGCGCTCACGAAATGTGTATAATTGTGTGTAAAGGGAGGGTGGCGGAGATGCGCCTGCTGCGCACAAATGTGATGTTGCCCAGGGAGCTCTTGGAGCATATCGACCGCGTGGCGGGCGCGCGCCGGCGCAGTGCGTTCCTGGCCGAGGCGGCAAGGGAGAAGCTGGCGCGGCTGCGTTTCAGGCGCGCTGCGGCCCGCGCCTTCGGGTCCTGGACCGACGCCGCCCACCCTGAGCTGAGGACAGACGCCGATATGGAGCGCTACCTGCGGCGGCTTCGGGCAACGACGAATCGTCGTGTGCGCCGCTCCATCCGCCGTGGATAGCATCCTGTTGGATACGGACGTTCTCATCTGGTATCTGCGCGGCCGAGAGCCCATCAAGGCCTGGGTGCATGAGGTAGGCAGCCTGGATGTACCCAGGTGTTCCGCTCTGTCCGTCACCGAGGTGGTCGCCGGCATGCGCCCCAGGGAGGAACCGACGACGCGAGAGTTCCTGGAATCGCTCGCCGTGGTCGATGTGGATCGGGAGATTGCCTGGTTGGCTGGCGAGTTGATTCAAGACCATGGGCGCCGCGGCCTGATCTTGGACTTCGTCGACGCGACAATCGCAGCGACCTGCCTCCGTCATGACCTGGCCCTGGCCACCTACAATGCCAGGCACTACCCGATCCGGGGCCTGCGATTTGCGCACGGCCCATTCAGCGGATAGGATCCGCCCGACTGTGCCCCGATCCTTCGTTTCCCCATGATGCACCAGACGGCCGACCTGGTCGGCCAGCACTTCATCGTCGACTTCTCCGGTCCCGAGATCACGCCCGAACTGGAGCGTCTCGTGCGCGAGGGGCGCATCGGCGGCGTGATCCTCTTCGGCAAGAACATCCGCACCGTCGCGCAGGTGCGCCTGCTGACCGCCGACCTGCAGCGCCTGGCGGCGGAGACCGGGTTGCCGCCGCTGTTCGTGACGATCGACCAGGAGGGCGGCGTGGTGGCCAGGCTGCATCACGACTTCACGGTCTTTCCCGGAGCGATGGCCCTGGGCGCGACGGGGAGGCCGGAGGACGCGGCCACTGCGGGGCGCATTACGGCGCTGGAGCTGCGGGCCCTCGGCATCAACACCAACCACGCCCCTGTGCTGGACGTCAACACGAACCCGGCCAACCCGATCATCGGCGTGCGCGCGTTCGGCGACGACCCGAAGGAGGTGGCGCGGTTCGGCATCGCCTACCTGCGGGGGGCGCAGCAAGCGGGGGTGCTCACGACCATCAAGCACTTCCCCGGTCACGGAGACACCGCGCTCGATTCCCATCTGGATCTGCCCACGGTGGAGAAGGACCTGCGCCGCCTGCGTGAGGAGGAGCTGTGGCCGTTCGTCGAGGCCGTCCGGGCCGGCGCCGACGGCCTGCTCTCGGCGCACGTCGTGTATCCCGCCCTGGACGCCGCCCGCCCGGCTACGCTCTCTGCGCGCGTGATGCGGGACCTGCTCCGGCACGAGATAGGGTTTGAGGGCGTCGTCTTCACCGACTCGATGGAGATGAAGGCCATCGCCGATCGGTGGTCGCGCGGGGCGGCCGCGGTAGAGGCGCTGCGCGCCGGATGCGACCTGATCCTGGCCTGCGGGCGCCTGGAGGGGCAATGGGCGGCGATCGAGGCCGTCCGGCAGGCGGTGACGGAGCGGACGCTGGATGCGGGAGTACTCCGGGCCAGCGAGGCACGGATCAGGCGGACGAAAGCGCGGTACGCGGGGGAGCCGTCCCAGGGCGGGATGGCGTCGCCGCACCTCGCGCAGGCGCAGGAGATCGCCGATCGCTCCGTGACCCTCGTGCGGAACGACGCCGGCCGCCTGCCGTTGAGACCCGGACGCGTCGCCGTGATCGCCGTAGGCCACCGGGGCTGGGAGGACCGTCCGCCTACCCTGGGGGACGAGCTCGCCCGACTGCGGCCGGGGGTCGTGGTCATTTCGGCAATCGACGAGGTCCTCAACGAGCCCTGGGACACCGTCGTGGCGGCCAGCCTGACACTGCGCGCCGGCGAAGGGGCGGACGCGGTCCGCGCGCTGCACCGCCAGTTCGGGGACCGGCTCGTCGTCGTCGGAATCGGAAGTCCTTACGAACTCCTGCAGTTCCCCGACGTCTCCACCTATCTCGCCGCCTACGGTCCGGACCCGGCGAGCATCCGCGCCGCGGCGAAGGTCCTCACGGGGTCGCTCGAGCCTGCCGGCCGCCTTCCGGTCGCGCTCCCCGGGCTGCACCCCCGCGGGTGGGGCCTCACAGCACGCGCGTGACCTTCCGCAGTCCTCTGGGCCGGTCCGGGTTGAACCCCCTGGCCAGGGCCAGGTGCGTGGCGAACAACTGCAGCGGGATGATGTAGACGTGAGGACTCAGCGCCTCGCCGACGGGCCCCGGCGCCGGCAGGGCAGTGCGGGCAAGGGCACGCAGCGCGCGATCGGAGGAGACCACGATCACGTCGGCGCCACGGGCGGTGAGATCCCTTGTGATCTTCGTCAGGTGGACCCGCGCCCGCCCCGGCGGCGCGGCCACGATGACGGGGAAGTGGCGTTCCACGACCGCGATTGGGCCGTGCAGCAGGTCGGCCGACGACAGCGGTTCCGCCGCGATGTAGCCCGTTTCTTTGAGCTTCAGCGCGGCTTCCCGCGCCGTGGCATAGTTGAAGCCGCGCGAGGTCACGATACAGCGCTCGATCCTCCGATAGCGTGCAGCGGCGCCCTCGATCGTCTCCTCAGAGGCCAGCGCCTCCTCGGCCAGGTCGGGCAATGCGCGATGATCGTCGAGGAGGCGCCGATCCCCGGCGACCGCGCCGACCAGCAGGCTCAGGATCGCGAGTTGGGCCGTGTAGGTCTTCGTAGCCGCGACGCTGCGCTCCGGTCCGGCATGGAGGAGCAGCGTCGTGTGCGCCGCACCGGCCAGCGGGGAGCGGCCGTCGTTGGTGATCGCCATGGTGCGCGCGCCGGCCTTCCGGGCCGCCCGCACGTACTCGACGATGTCGGGAGACCGACCCGACTGGGAGAGCCCGATGACGAGCATGCCCCGGAGCCTGGGGATGCGCCGGTAGAGGGTGACCACCGAGGGCGAGGCGAGGGAGACGGGGATGCGCAGGACCGTCTCGATGAGGTAGTGACCGTACAGGGCGGCGTTGTCCGAGGAGCCGCGCGCGGCCAGGACCACTCCTGCGGGCAGGCGCCGGCGCAGCCCGGCCGCCGCGGCCTCCACCGCCGGCCACTCCCGGTCCAGCAGGCGGGCCAGCGCCTTAGGTTGTTCTCGGATCTCCTGGATCGTCAGGGTTCCCTTCACGTCGGTCCCTCCGCTGGATAATGTTAGAACGAGGGGCAGGGTTTCCCCGTCAGGGGAAGAAGGCGGCGTGGGGATTCGAGGAGGCGGCGATTGATGGCGCGACCCACCATGCGAAGAGCGGCGGCGGCTCTGGCCATTGTCCTGGCGATGGCGTCGGCGGCCCCGGCCGCGCCACGGACCACGGTCGAGTTCTGGACGATCTCGCTGCAGCCGTTCTTTACCGACTTCGTGCAGGGTCTCATCGCCGGCTACGAGCGCGCCAACTCCGGAGTGCAGGTCAAGTGGGTGGACGTGCAGATGCAGGCGATCGAGCAGAAGCTCCTGGCCGCGATCGCCGGGGGCGTGCCCCCCGACGTGGTGAACCTGAACGTGGAGTTCACGGTGCGCATCGCGGAGAAAGGGGCGCTCCTGGACATGGACGGGGCCGTCCCCGCCGCCGACCGCGCGAAGTACTTCGAGGGGCTGTGGAGCAGTGCGCGCTTCAAGGGTAGGAGCTACGGCATTCCGTGGTATATTGCACCGCCGGTGCTCTTCTACAACAGCGATCTCTTCAAGAAGGCCGGATTGGATCCGCTCCGGCCGCCGGACACCGAGGACGAGGTGATCGACGCGGCCAGGCAGATCAAGGACCGCACCAAGACCTACGGCTTCATGCCGCTGATCGACGGGACGCGGCTGATGCACCGCTTCCTCGAAAACGGTCTGCCCATGCTGAGTTCGGACGGCAAGCGCGCGGTCTTCAACTCGCCGGCCCACGTCGCCTATCTGGCGAAGTACGTGGAGCTGTTCAAACAGGACTACTTCCCGGATGACACCCTGCGGCGGGGCTTCACCGGCGCGGTGGAACGGTACAGCGCCGGTCAGCTCGGGACGCTGCTGGTCGGGCCGCAGTTCCTGCTGCGGATCAAGGAGAGCAACCCTGAAGTCTACGCCAGAACCTTCGTCGGACCGTATCCGATGGGCAAAGGGAAAGTCATCCACACCGGGCTGATGGTCCTGGCCGTCCCCAAGGCCAGCAGGAACCCGGCCGAGGCGGTGAAGTTCGCGCTCTATGTGGCCAATGACGAGAACCAGCTGGCCTTCTCCAAACTCCCGCTGACCGTGCTGTTCCCTTCCACCAGGAAGGCCGCCGCCGATCCCTTCTTCAAGGAGAAGGGCGCCGGACCGGAGTGGAAGGCGCGCGCCATTGCCGCGGACGAGCTCAAGTTCGGCCGAGACCTGACCGTGGTCGTCGCGAACCAGAGCGAGCTGTACAAGATCTTCCGGGAGGCCGTGGAGAGCGCGTTCTTCGGCAAGATGAGCCCGAAGGAAGCGCTGGACTGGGCCGTCCGGGAGTGGAATGCCCGTCTGTAGCCCGCCCGCCACCCGGCTGAGGCTCGTTGCGCTCCTGCTGATCCTGCCGGCCGCCGCCTGGTCCCCGGCCGTCGGCGCCCCCGCCCGATCCGTGCCGGACGCCTATCTGCCGGCGGCGTCATCCGGCGATCTGCTGCCTCTGCCGAAGGAAGTGGCGTTCGGTACAGGCGTGTTTACGCTCTCTCCCGCCACGCGGATCGTCGTGGCCGACGACGCGACCGACGAAGACATGTTCGCCGCGCGGGAACTCAACGAGGAACTGCGGGCCGTGGGTGCTCCCGTGCTGCGCGTCGTGCCTGAGCGCGAGGTCTCCGGCGCCGGCGGTCACATCCTCATCGGACAGGGAGGGTCTCACGCTCTGCTCCGCCGGGTCTTGGGGGCCGAAGCGCTTGTCTCACGCCCGGAAGGCTATCTATTGCGCATCACGCCTTCGTCCGTTCTCGTGGCGGGCGCGGATCGCCGCGGCGCCTTCTACGGCGTGCAGACGCTCCGGCAGTTGCTCCGGCGCGGGGGCGGACGCACCGTGCCCGAGGCCACGATCCGCGACTGGCCCGATCACCCCGTGCGCGCGGTGCACATCCTGCTCGACGGCGCGTCCGACCCGTTCCACGTCGCACTCATCGACCGCATCCTGGCCCCCTTCAAGTTCAACACCATCATCGCCGAATCGGAGTACGTGCAGTGGGAGAGCGGCCGCCCCTGGTGGGCCCCCGATTCCCGTGGGGCGACGAAAGCGCAGGTGCGGCGGCTCCTGGAGACCGCCCGGGACCATCACATCCAGGTCATCCCGCTCGTGGCCACGCTCGGCCACAGCGAGTGGGTCTTCGCCGGCTTGCGCGACGAGGCGCTGTGCCGCCTCCTCGCCTACAGCCCCCGGGGGGAGGTGACCTGCGATCGTGGACGAGGAGTGTTCCCCGCTGTCTACGACCCGACCAAGCAGTTCATCGTGGAGGGCAGAGCCACCACCCTGAACGAGGCCTTGATCCTTCCGGTCCTCAGGGAAGCCGCGGATCTGTTCAAGCCGCAGTTCCTGCACCTCGGCCACGATGAGGTACGCGGACCGTCGGGCCTGCGTTATGACATGTCCCTCTACTTGCGTGATGTGATCACTCTGGCCGGCGAACTGCGCGCGTTGAATGTTCGCCCGATGATCTGGGGCGACGTCCTGTGGGAGCGGCGGACCGAGGCGGTCGCCGATGCGCAGTACAGGGATCTGCCCCGCGACCTGGTGATCGTACCCTGGAAGTATGAGGACGTGCGGGACTATCCTGAGCTGGCGCACTTCCGCCAGGCGGGGTTCGAGGTGCTCGGCGCGACCTGGTACCGTACGGCCAACAACTACAACTTCAGCCGCGCGGCGAAGGCGGCCGGGGCCCTCGGCATGATCCGTACCACCTGGACCGGGCAGTTTCAGAACCGCGCGGCGCTGGCCCGGGCCTACCGGCAGCTGTACACCTACCTGACGGCGGCCGCGTACTTCTGGACGGCGGACCGGCCGGCGCCGGATCGTGCGCCGTCCGAGGCCGAACTGGCCCGCCGCTTCGCCGACGCCTGGAGCCGAGGCGCGTCAGCGCCGAGGCAGTCCTCTGGTACGCTGCTCGACCTCTCCCCGGTCGCCACGGGGAGCCACATCGACGATGATGGTCGCGCCTGGTTGGGCAAAGGGCGTGACTACGACCTGCGAGCGTTGCGGCCGGGACGCCAGCGGCTCGGCGGCGTGCTGTTCGAAGTGCTCGATCCCGCCCGGAACAAGGGGAAGAGCATCGTGATGCTCAGGGGCGAGCGCGACGTCGCGGCGGCGCTGCCCGAACGTGTGGCGATCCGCTGGGGCGGGCGCGCGTCCTGCCTGATGTTCCTCCACGCCACCCTCGATCGGGCCGCGAGCTTCGGGGAGATCGTCGGGCGCTACACGGTGACCCTGGCCGGCGGCCGCCGTGTATCGCTGGAGCTCAAGTATGGGCAGAACATCAGTAGCTGGCTACTGGACGCGGAGAGAGGAATCCCTTCCATCGAACAGGAAGTGGCCTGGACAGGCAAGACCGCCGCGGGCAACGACGTGCTGTTGACGATGGTCCGCTGGAAGCACCCTCAGCCCGAAGTGCCCATCGAGTCGATCGAGCTGGCCAGCGCCGGCGGCCGGGCCTCCCCGGCCGTCTTCGCCATCACGGCGCTGGACCGATGCCCGTGAGGCTGCGCAGTACCGTTATCGCCTATCTCTTCCTCCTTCCGGCGCTCGGGCTGCTCGCCGTCTTCACCTTCTACCCCGTCGTCTACGGGACCGTCCTCAGCCTCTTCGAGTACGACATCATCAACCCGCCGCGCTACGTCGGAGGGCAGCAGTTCCAGCGGCTGCTGGGTGACCGCTACTTCTGGATCGCGATCGCGAACTCGGCCAAGTACATCCTGGTCGTGCCGGTCATCCAGCTCGGCTCCATCCTCCTGGCCGTCCTGGTCAACCGCCGCCTGCGCGCCATCGGCGCCTTCCGCGCCGCCTACTACATCCCGGTGATCACGTCCTGGCCCGTCGTCGGGATCATGTGGACCTGGATGTACGACCAGCAGGGCATCGTGAACTGGATCCTGCGCAGCCTCGATCTGATCAGCCGCCCGATCTCCTGGCTCAGCCATCCGACCATCGCCCTGTACGCCGTCATGTTCGTCACGATGTGGAAGGGCCTCGGCTGGTACATGGTCATCTACCTGGCCGGGCTGCAGTCGATCCCGACGGAGTACGAGGAGGCGGCGATGCTCGACGGGGCCTCGCGGAGCGCCGTCTTCTGGAGGATCACCGTGCCCCTGCTGCGGCCCTACGTCCTGCTCGCCTCCCTGATCTCGACGATGGCGGCGGTGAAGGTCTTCGAGGAGATCTACGTCATGACGCGCGGCGGGCCGTTCTTCAGCACCTACACGATGTTCATGTACATCTTCGACGAGGCGTTCCAGGAGTTGAACATGGGCTACGCGGCCGCGCTGGCCGTCGTCCTCGCGGCGGTGATCCTCGTCTTCTCGGTGGTGAACTTCCGCGTCTTCAGATCGGGCGGGCTGGAATGGTACTGAAGAAGGGGGCCCTCTACCTGCTCCTGCTCGCGCTCGCCGCCTTCACCACCTTTCCGTTCCTCTGGACATTGTTGGTCTCGCTCCGTACCCGCGGGCCGATCTTCTCCATCCCTCCGGACCTGAGCCTGACGGGTCTCTCCGCCGCGAACTACCTCGGAGTGTGGAATACGCTGCCCCTGCCGCGGTACGTGCTGAACAGCCTGTACATCGCGGCGATGGGGGTCGGACTGACGCTGGTGGTGTGCTCGCTGGCCGCGTATCCGCTGGCGCGGATGCGGTTTCCGGGCCGGAACGTGGTCTTCTACGCGATCATCGCCACGCTGATGCTGCCCGAGCACATCGGGCTGATCGTGAACTTCATCACGATGATGCGCCTGCGCCTCGTGGACACCTACGCCTCGGTGTACCTGCCGAGCGTCGCCAGCATCTTCGGCATCTTCCTGCTGCGCCAGGCCTACCTCTCCATCCCCCAGGAGCTGGAGGATGCGGCGCGCATCGACGGGGCCGGCGAGCTGACCATCTGGTGGCGGATCCTGCTGCCGCTCACGGTCCCGGCGCTGGCCACCCTCGCCATCTTCCAGTTCGTGGCCTTCTGGAACAGCTTTCTCTGGCCGATCATCATCCTCAAGACGCCGGACAAGTACCCGCTGGCCGCGGGACTGCTCTACCTGCGCGGGCTCTTCGCCCACAACACCAGGTTCATCGCGGCCGGCACCGTGATCGCCACGCTGCCGATCATCGTCGTCTTCCTCTTCACCCAGCGCTACTTCATGCGCGGGATCACCGCGGGAGCGATCCGGTGACGCTGCACCCCGTGCTGCTCTTCGTCCCCCTGGACGACCGGCCGGTCAGCAGCGAGCTGGTCATGGAGCTGGCCGAAGCGGCCGGAGTGGAGGTGCGCGCGCCCGATCGCGCTCTGCTCGGGGACCGGTATCGACCGGGCGATGTCCAGGGAATCTGGGCGTGGCTCGAGAGTGAGGTGCGCCACGGGGACGACGCGACACTGATCGCCTCGGCAGAAATGCTCTGCCTCGGCGGACTGGTCGCCTCACGAAAGAGCGAGGCCGGGTTCGACGAGATCGCCCCCCTTCTCGAACGGCTCGTGGAGGCGGCGGGCCGCCTCCCCGCCTACGTCTCGGCGGTCATTCCACGCGCGCCAGTCGTTCCGACGGATGAAGATGCGCCGTACTGGGCCGCATACGGCGACGCGCTGCGGCGTGTCTCCGCCTCCCGTGTTCCCGCGGAGAAGGGGGCGACCGGTCTCGAGGCGATGGAGGCCGCCCTGCAGGCGGCCGATCTGCCGGAGCATATCCGCGACGCCGTGCGCCGACATCGCGGCCGCAACCTCCGGATCAACGCCCGACTCCTCCAGGCCGCCTCCAAGGGGATCGTGCGCTACGTGTTAATCGGACAGGACGACACATCGCCGGGCAGCCTGTCCCAGATCGAGCGGGAGGCGCTTCAGGCCCGGGTCGATGAGACCGCCGCGCCCAACGTGCTCCTGACGAGCGGGGCCGATGAACTGAACGCGCGGCTGCTGGCCCGGTGGCTGAACGAGCTGACCAAGAGGCGCCCGTCGGTGAAGACCCTCTACACGTTCCCCTGGAGATCCGACGGTATTCCGCTCTACGAAGCCCAACCGCTTGATCGCACCGTGACCGAGCACCTCGCGAGCTGCGGGTGCGTGGCGGCGGGGGACGATCCGGACATCGTCCTGTGGGTGCACAACTTCGAAGATCGCCAGCGGGAGGCGCGCGATCAGAACGATGCCCCGGCCCTGAGCGGCCTCGAGCCGATCCTGGGCGCCGTCCGCGCCGCGGTCCGCGAGGAACACATCGTTGCCCTCGCCGACGTCCGATTCGCCAACGGCGGAGACCGGGAACTCGTCACCCGCCTGCTCGATGAGCCCCGCCTGGCCGGCATCGTGGCGTATGCGGGGTGGAATACCTGCTCCAACGCCCTTGGGTCCGTCATCAGCCAGGCCATCGTCGCCTTCCATCTCCGGGCCAACACGCTTCCGGGCAACGACCGTCGCTACCGCCACGCCCTCTTCCGCCGCCTCCTCGACGACTGGGGTTACCAGAGTGTCGTCCGGCCTCAACTCGACCGATGGCTGTCCGAGCGGGGAGGTCACCCCACCGATCTCGGTGAGCTGGAAGCGGAGGCCGAACAGATCGCCCTGGCGCGCCTGCGAGACGACGCGCTCGGACCACTCCAGCGGTCGTTCCGATACCATCCCATCAGCCTGCACCGGGCTACCTTCCCCTGGCACCGTCTGTTCGAGGTTCGCCTCGCGCTCGATGTCACTGCGGCGGGCCGGGGACGCCCGGGGATCACGGTCGTGGACTACGATCCCCGCTGGCCCGCAATCTATGAAGAGAATCGAGCCGCGATCGTGCGGGCCCTCGGGCCGCTCGTCCGCGGCATCGAGCACATCGGCAGCACTGCGGTCCCCGGGCTCGCGGCGAAGCCCGTCATCGACATCATGGTCGGGGTAACCGCGGACGACCTGGACAGGATCATCGAACCGCTCCTGGGCATAGGATACGAGTACAGCCCCGACTGGGAAATCTCGATGCCGCTGCGCCGGTACTTCCGGCGGATCGCCGCCGACAACGAGGACACCCACCATGTGCACGTGGTTCCCTACGGCGAGGAGTTCTGGACGCGGCACCTGCGGTTCCGCGACTACCTCCGGTCGCACCCGGAGGCGGCGCGCGCGTATGGAGACTTGAAGAAGCGTCTGGCCGGCGAGCACCGGGGGAGCATCGACTACACCTTTGCCAAGGCGGAGTTCATCCGGTCAGTGGAAGCCAGCGCCGGGGTGGTCCACCGCAGATGAACGAAGCCTTCGACGTCATCGTCGCAGGCGGCGGTCCGGCCGGAACCGTGGCCGCAGTGGCCGCCGCCCGTAACGGCGCCCGGGTCGCGCTCCTCGAGCGCTACGGCTTCCTCGGCGGCGCCCTGACCGCGGCGATGGTCGCGCCGATCATGGGATTCCACGCCGGCGATCTCCAGGTCGTGCGCGGGATCCCCCAGGAGATCATCGAGCGGCTGCAGCGCCTCGGTCTCTCCCCGGGGCACGTGCCGGACCCGATCGACTTCTGCTACACGGTGACGCCCTTCGACTTCGAGGGGCTGAAGCGTGTGCTGCTGGAGCTGGCCGTCGACGCCGGAGTGGAGGTGTGGCTGCACAGCCTGATGCTCGCGGCCGACGCCGCCGATGGGCGCGTCGGCTGCGTCCGCGTGTGGCAGAAAGACGGCGTGAAGACGCTGAGTGCCGCCGTGTACGTGGATGCATCAGGTGACGCCGATCTCTGCGCCTCCGCCGGCGCCTCCTTCGAGATCGGCCGTGCCAGGGACGGCATCCCGCAGCCGATGACCCTGATGTTCCGCCTGGGCGGCGTCGATTGGGACGCCGTGATGGCGCACTTCGCCGAGCACGACGAGGACCTGCAGCACGGCCAGGGCGTCCACGACCGCATCGACGTGAGCTGGCTGCGAAACCTGCCGATCCGAGGATTCGCCGGGTTCAAGAATCTCGTGGCGGAGGCCCGGGAGCGCGGGGAGTGGACGGTCCCGCGGGACCGTCTGCTGGTCTTCGAGGGGATCCGCCCGGGCGAAGCGGTGGTGAACACGACGCGGGTCACTGGAGTCGTGGGCGTGCGCGGGGGCGACATGGTCCGCGCCGAGATCGAGGGACGGCGGCAGGCCTACGAGGTCGTGGAGTTTCTTCGTCGCAGGGTGCCGGGATTCCGCGCAGCGTATCTCGTCGAAACGCCGGCACAGATCGGCGTGCGTGAAACACGCCGCGTCCTCGGCGCGTACGTGCTGCAGCAGGAAGACATCCTCGGCGGCGTCAAGTTCCCGGACGCCGTCGCCTGCGGCGGCTATCCGATCGACCTGCACGACCCGGTGTCGATGCGCCTCACCGCCAGGCGCCTGCCGCCCGGCGAGTACTACACCATCCCGTACCGCTGCCTGCTGCCCCGAGGACTGCACAACGTGCTGACCGCGGGGCGCTGCATCTCCGCCACGCATGAGGCCTTCGCCGCGTTCCGCGTCTCGGCGATCGCCATGGCCATCGGCCAGGGCGCCGGCACGGCGGCGGCGATGGCCGCGTCCACAGGCCGGTCCCCGGCGGACGTGGACGTGGGTGAACTTCGCCGCCGGCTCCGCGAGCAGGGGGCGTTTCTGCCGCCGTGATCTCGACCCGAGCCATGATCCCCGATCGCCGACCGCTGCTCATCGTCAGCCTGCCCCGAAACGATCCGGCCCTGGCCGCCGCCGCGCGCGACGGCGGAGCCGACGTCTTGAAGGTGCACGTCAATGTGCGCCACCTCGCTTCGGGCACGGTGTTTGGCCCCCTGGCGCAGGAGCGGCCGCGCCTCGAGCAGATCCTGGCCTTCGGGTTGCCCACGGGCCTGGTGCCGGGGGAAGAGCAGATGCTCGCCCCGGAGGAGATGCCCGAGATCCGGCGGATGGGATTCGCCTTCCTCGACGCGTTCGTCGACACTATCCAGCCGCACCTGTACGAGGCCGGCATTCCGGTCATCCCGGCGCTGCCCCACTCCGCCGACGATCGTTTCCTGGAGCGGGCCCGCGATCTCCCGGGCGACTGGGTGGAGGCCGCGGTCGTGGCGCCCGATGGCTACGGGAAGCCGCCGGAAAAGGCGGACTTCGTCGCCCTGCGGAAGGTGGGGAAGGTGACGAGAAAACGCCTGATCGTGCCCAGCCAGCGATGGATCACTCCGGCGCACGCCGTGCGGTACTTCGGAATTCCCCAGGTGACGGCGCTCATGATCGGCGCCGTCGTCACGGGCATGGAGGCGAAGTCGCTGGGCGCCGCCACCGCCGCCTTCCGCCGCGCCCTCGATCGCCTCTCCAGATCGGCTGATTGACACCCGCGGAGGGCACTCCTAGAATGAGGTTGCCCTGACAGCTTTCGCTCCGCGGTAGCTCAACGGTAGAGCGTCCGGCTGTTAACCGGAGGGTTGTAGGTTCGAATCCTACCCGCGGAGCCAGCGTTCGAAGATCGTCCTGCCTGCCCGGGCATGGCCCTTGCGGAGAAGCCGCAGGTAATCTATGCTTTTCTTCGAATGCACCAGGGTGCATATATGGAAGTGAGGCCACGAGACCATGGTGACCAGTCTGGAGGAACGGACGAGAACGAAGCGGGACGAGAGCAACTGCGACGTCTACCATGTGGATGGGCAGAAAGTCCGCAAGGTGCTGCGTCGCGCCGGCTCCGAAGAGCGATTCGAGAATCTCGCCCGCATGTTCCAGGTGCTGTCTGACCCTACTCGGGCCAGGTTGCTCTTTGCTTTGGCACAAGAGGAACTCTGTGTCTGCGATCTCGCTGCTATCGTTGGTCGCAGCCAGCCTGCGGTCTCCCATCAGCTCCGCCTCCTGCGGGACCTCCGGCTGGTGAAGTACCGGCGGGAAGGCAGGATGGCCTACTACTCCCTTGTCGATGATCATGTCCGGCATCTCGTCGAAGACGGTCTCCGTCATGCGGAAGAGTAGCGAGGATCCAGGAGATGCCGCACCGGGAGGCTGACCGCCGCGGCGACCACGACGGGTTCGCCGGACCGTGGTGGCGCTTTCCGATCATCCGCGACGCACTCCTTGCCGGCGTCTTGATCGCAACCACCTGGGCGCTATCCCACCTGGCGGGGCTGTCGCGCCTGGAACCGTTCGGCTTCGCGGCGGCGGCTATCCTTGGAGGCCGCCACTTCTTCCGCGAAGGCATTGAAGAGTTGTGGGAGGAGCACCAGGCAGGGATTGAGATCCTGATGGCGGCCGCCGCCCTTGGCGCCGCCATCTTGGGGTTGTGGGATGAGGCCGCTATCCTGGTGTTCCTCTATGCGGTCGCCGAAGGCCTGGAGGAATACGCGTATGCGCGGACGCGGTCGGCCATCCGCGCCCTTCTAGACCTGGCGCCGAAGGAGGCGACGGTCCTCCGCGACGGATGGGAAGAGACCATTCCGGCGACCGAGCTGAAACCGGGAGACAGATTTGTTGTCCGGCCCGGGGAGGCGCTCGCCACAGACGGCATCATCCGGGATGGGGCCTCGGCCCTCGACGAGTCGCCGGTCACCGGCGAGTCCATGCCGGTTGAGAAAGGGCCCGGGAGCGCCGTATTCGCCGGGTCCGTCAACAAGCAGGGCGCCCTCATCGTTGAAGCGACCGCGGCGTTCGAGGACAACACACTCTCCAAGATCATCCATCTCGTCGAAGAAGCACAGGAACGGAAGGGACGGCTGCAGCGGTTCATTGAACGCTTCGGGAATCGCTACACGCCGGCGGTCCTGGTGGCCGCCGTCCTCCTCCTGCTGATTCCACCGCTCTTCGGGCAGCCGTTCCTCCCGTGGGCGTTCCGGGCGGTTGTGCTTCTGGTGGCGGCGGCACCCTGCGCCCTGGTCATGTCCACCCCGGTGGCCGTGGCCGCGGGCATCGGTACGGCCGGGCGGCATGGCGTCCTCATCAAAGGCGGACTGCACTTGGAGAACCTCGGCCGCGTGCAGGTCGTCGCCTTCGACAAGACCGGCACCCTCACCGAGGGGAAGCCCGAGGTGACCGATATTCTCCCGGCGGCTGGAACCACGCGCGAGGAACTCCTGGCTCTGGCGGCGAGCGTCGAACAGCGTTCCGAGCACCCGATCGGCAGAGCCATTGTCGGGCGCGCCGAGGAGGACGGCGTCGCACCCCAGCTCATACATGACTTTGAGGCGCTGACCGGCTTGGGCGTGAAGGCGCGGATGAGTCGAACCGAAGTTCTTGTCGGCAGCCCGGCACTGCTCGAAGAGCGGAAGATCCCCCTTGGCGAGATCCGATCTGAGGTGGAACGACTCCAGGCGGAAGGGAAGACCGTTGTCGCGGTGGGCAAAGACCACTCCCTCGTCGGCCTGCTCGCGCTCCGCGACCGGGTACGTCCCGGCGCCAGGAAAGTACTCCGGTTGCTTGAGCAGGTTGGGGTCAAGGTCGCCATGCTGACGGGAGATAACGAGCGGACGGCGGCGGCTATCGCGAGGGAGCTTGGTATCAAGCACTTCCATGCCGGGCTCAGGCCGGAGGAGAAAGTCCAATACGTCAAGCGGATGGAACGGGAACTCGGCTCCGTCGCCATGGTCGGCGATGGAATCAACGACGCGCCGGCTCTGGCCGCGGCGACCGTCGGGGTCGCCATGGGGGCGGCGGGAACCGACGCCGCCATCGAAGCGGCGGATGTCGCCCTCATGGCCGATGATCTGGAGAAGGTCGTCTACGCCGTTCGCCTCGGCCGCGTGGCGCGGACGATCAGCACCCAGAACATCGTCTTCTCCCTGCTGATCCTCAGCGTCTTGATCCCCGGTGCGTTAATCGGGGTACTGTCAATTGTCCTGGCGGTCGTCGCCCATGAGGGCAGCGAGCTGCTGGCGGTTGCGAATGGGCTCCGGGTCGCCCGCTACCGGGCAGCGCGGGCCTGACCTGCGGTGGCCGACGGCCCGTTTGGCACGGCTCGGGTATCATCATCCAGACGGCGGGTATCTCTGCGGCCTGTTTCCGCAGAGAGACAGCGTGAAACTGGGCTTCGAGTTCGGTGTACTTCTTCCTGACCCGGACGGTCTGCTTGAGGGTCGCGGCAGGCAGGTACGGTATTTGGTAATCAGAGGCCGGAAGGATATTCGCGTCAGGGCTATCAAGAACAGGTCATGACAGGCACAGCCAGGAAGGCCACGCAGAAGTCCGCCAAGAGCACCGCCGCGGTCAACAAGCGCTCCCGGGGATTCACGGACGAGGAACGAGCCGCGATGAAGGAGCGCGCCCGAGAGCTGAAGGCGGAGGCGCGCGGCGACAAGGCGGACGGGGAGAGCGCCCTGCTCGCGAAGATCGCCGCGATGCCGGAACCGGATCGCGCCATGGCTCAGCGGCTCCATGCTCTCATCAGAGCCAGCGCGCCGGTCCTCTCGCCCAAGACCTGGTACGGGATGCCCGCCTATGCCAAGGACGGCAAGGTCGTCTGCTTCTTCACACCGGCGTCGAAGTTCAAGTCGAGGTACGCGACGTTCGGCTTCAACGACACGGCGAACCTCGACGAAGGTCCTATGTGGCCGACCTCCTTCGCGCTGAAGGAGTTGACCGGTGCCGCAGAGGCGAGGATCGCCGCGCTCGTGAAGAAAGCCGTGAATTGAGGACTGAGCTCACCTCTTCTCCCGGAAAGCAGGATGCGAGCCAGTCGCTACCTCGCGTTCCCGCGAGGGATCAATGGTGGCGGCAACAACATCATCAAGACGACCGCGCTGAAAGCGTGATTTGAGGACATGGGGTTCTGGTATCCTCGGGCGGGCTGAAGGTAGCAGGGAACTCCGAATGGAAAGCCTGCTGCATGACGCCGTAGGGGGAACGGAATGGAGACTCGACGAGTCAGAATAGCCGTCGCACTCCTTGTGCTGGGCACGATCGCCTGGGCCGCGCTGCTGCCGGCAGGGACGGATCTGCAGGCTGCACCGGCCACGAAACTCAAGCTGGCCGGTGTGTTTCCCGGCGTCGTGACCGACGCCGACTACAACACGCTGGGCTTCGTCGCCCTTCGCTCCGTGGGGAGCGAGCTGGGGGTGGAGGTTGCCTACTCCGAGAGCGTCGCGGTCCCCGACGTGGAGCGGGTGATGCGCGAGTACATCGACCTGAAGTACAGCATCATCTGGACTCACGGGGGACAGTTCATCTCCCAGACGGAGAAGCTGGCCAGAGAGTTCCGGAACGTGACCTTCATCGCGGAAGCGGATGCGCCGCTGGCGGAACTCCCCGCGAACCTGTGGGTCATCGACCGCAACTTCCAGATCGGCTTCTACCCGATCGGCGCCCTGGCCGCAATGCTCACCCAGTCCGGGAAGATCGCCTACGTCGGCGGGCTGACCCTGCCGTTCTCCTACGCCGAAGTCCACGCGATCCGCCAGGCGCTGCGTGACCAGCGGCGTCCGGTCGACCTCAAACCGGTCTGGGTGGGAGACTTCAACGATCCGGCCAAAGCCCGGCAGGTCGCCGATGCGCTCATCGCGGACGGCGCGGACGTCATCATGGGGTCGCTCAACCTGGGCATGCTCGGGGTCTTCGAGGCGGTAAAGGCCTCGCCCCGGCGCGTGCTGGTCACGGCCAAGTACACGGACAAGGCCGGCTTCGCGCCCCAGCACTACGTCACATCGGTGCTGTACGACTTCGCCGGTCCGCTGCGCACGATCGTCCGGCGGATTCAGCGAGGTGAAACACGGGGCAACTACCCGCTGGGTTTCGATACCGGCGTGGGACTCCAGTTCCCGCTGCGCAACATCCCGGATACGGTGAACGCCACCATGCGCAGGCTGATGACCGATCTCGTCGCGGGGAAGATCAAGGTCGTCAAAGACTTCACCCCCGTCCGATAACAGGCGAGATGCCGGCGCTCCCGGCCGCTGACCCGGCGGGTCCCAGGACGATGCTGGAGATCCGGGGTGTGCGCAAGGCTTTCGGACCGGTCGTCGCCCTGGCGGCGGCGGACTTCCAGCTCCGGGAGCGGGAGATCCACGGTCTGCTGGGCGGGAACGGCGCCGGGAAGACCACCCTGATGAACATCCTGTACGGCCTCTACCGGGCGGACGCCGGTGAGGTCCTCCTGGACGGCCGGCCCATCCAGATCCGGTCCCCTCGAGACGCGCTGCGGCACGGGATCGGGATGGTGCACCAGCACTTCCTGCAGGTCGAGAACTTCACCGTGACGCAGAACATCGCGCTCGGCATGCCGGGACGGAGCCGGCTTTTCCTGCCGCTCGCCGAATCCGAGCAGCGCGTCCGGGACCTGGCCGCGCGGTTCGGCCTGGAGGTGGATCCTCGCGCCCTGGTGGCGGGACTGCCGATGGGCGTCCGGCAGCGGGTCGAGATCCTCAAGGCGCTCTACCGGGACGCCCGGATCCTGATCCTGGACGAGCCCACGACGAACCTGACGCCGCAGGAGGTGGACTCCCTGTTCGCCTCGCTCCAGGCGATGGTGAAGGAAGGCATCAGCGTCATCTTCATCACCCACAAGATCCGGGAGGCCGTCCACGTCTGCCACCGCATTACGGTGATGCGGCTCGGGCGGCGCGTCCTCACCGTGCCTCGGGAGGAGGCCAACGACGAAGGGCTCGTCCGCGCGATGGTCGGTGAGGACGTGGACATCCGGCGGAGCGTGCTGTTCTCCGGCGTGAGCCGGAAGCCGCAGCCCTCCGGCGGGCAGGCGATCCTGCGGGTAGAAGGGCTTTCGGTGAGCACGAAAGACGGTGTGCCCCTGGTCGAGGACTGCAGCCTGGCCGTCCACGCCGGGGAGATCCTCGGCGTCGCCGGCGTGGCCGGGAACGGGCAGCGCGAACTCGTGGAGGCCCTGATCGGTGCGCGGCAGACGGCAGGCGGGCGTGTGCTGATCGACGACGTGGATCTCACAGATGCCGGCACCGCGCGGCGGCTCGAGCGGGGCGTGGCCTACATCCCGGAGGATCGGCTGCAGGACGGGTTCCTTCCCAAAGGCACCGTCGTGCAGAACCTCATCCTGGGCGTTCACCGGCGCGCCCCTTATGCCAGAGGCGCGTGGCTGGACTGGCGGGCCGCCTTCGGGGCCGCGCGGCGGCTGATCGAGGAGTACCGCATCCGCACCCCGGGCCCGGATGCGCCGGCCGTGAACCTCTCCGGCGGGAACATCCAGCGGCTGATGCTGGCCAGGGCCTTTTCCTCTCCGTGCCGCCTCCTCATCGCTCACAATCCCACGCGCGGCCTGGACGTGCCCTCCACGGAGTTCGTGTACGAGAAGTTCCTGGAGCTCCGAGATCGAGGAGCGGGGACGCTCCTGATCTCCGAAGATCTGGATGAGCTCTTTCTCCTGTGTGACAGGATCGCCGTCCTGTACCGGGGGCGAATCGCGGGGACGCTCTCGCGGGGCGAGTTCGACCGTTACCGCATCGGACGGCTGATGGGCGGCATGGAAGCGGCCGGCGCCCGTGGCTGAGCGAGTGCTCAAAGGTCAGGGGTGGCCGGGACCGCTGGCCCTGGTCGTCACGAGCGCCGGTCCCTACGCGCTCGGCATCACCGTGGCCTTTGCCGCCGTCGGCATCTTCATGGCCGCGATGGGCTTCGATGTCCCCCGGGCGTACAGCACGATCGTGTTCACGTCCTTCAGGAGCGTCAACGGATTCATCCAGACCCTGCTGAAGTTCATTCCCCTGGTGCTGCTGGCGCTGGCGTTCACCGTTCCGCTGGCCGCCTGGAAGTTCAACATCGGGGGCGAAGGGCAACTCATCGCCGGCGCCATCGGCGCCGCCGCGGTCGGGATCCTCCTGGCCGACCTCCCGGCGATCGTGCTGCTGCTGGCGCTGATCCTGGCGGGAATCCTCTCCGGCGCGTTCTGGGCGGCCGTCCCGGCCTGGCTCCTCTACCGGTTCGGCATCAACGAGATCCTCACCACGGTGCTGATGAACTTCGTCTCCTTCGGCGCCATGGACTACGTGGCCACCGAGGTCTGGCCGGACCCTGCGGCGGGGCACCCGACCACGGTTCCCATCGCCGCCGCCGGACGCCTTCCGCTGCTGGTGGCCAGCCCGCCCCTGCACACCGGGTTCATCATCGCCCTGGCCGTGGTTGTTGCGGTCTACCTGTACCTGAACCGCACCACGGCCGGGTATGAACTGCGGGCCGCCGGGGCGAACGCGCGGGCCGCGTTGCTCCACGGCATCGCCGTGCACCGCATCGCCCTGCTGTCCCTGGTGCTGGGCGGGGCGCTGGCCGGACTCGCCGGGTCCGTCGAGGTGGCCGGGGTGCACCACCGGCTGATCGAAGGCGTGCAATCCAACTACCTCTTGTTGAGCATCCTGATCGGGCTGATCGCGAAGGGGAACACGGTGGCCGTGCCGTTCGTGGCCTTTGCCATTGCCGCGCTGGAGGTGGGCGCCCGCGCCATGCAGCGGACGATGATGATTCCCGCGGAGATCGTCTTCGTGGTGGATGGGTTGATCCTGATCTTCGTGCTGCTCTCCGACGTCGTGCGCAGGAGGTAACCTGGCCATCGACGCGCTGGTGACCTTTGCCCGGCTGGTCATGCTCACGCTGGTCCCCTACGTCCTGGCCAGCCAGGGAACGATGCTGGCCGGGCGGGCCGGCGTGTTCAACGTCGCCCAGGAGGGCATCATGCTGGTCGGCGCGTCGGTGGGCTTCCTCGGCGTGTACCTCTCGGGCGGAGGGCCGCTCGAGGGCCTCCTCCTGGCGGCGGTAGTCGGCGGTCTGTTCGGACTCGCCCTGGCCTACTTCACGACCACGTTGAAGATGGATCAGTTCGTGATCGGCCTGGCGCTGTTCTTCATCGGCCTGGCGCTGTCCACGCTGTTCTACCGGCTGTCCATCGGCATCACCCTCACGCCCCCGCTGATCTCGACCCTGCGGGATCTGCCCGTGGCCGGCCTCAGCCGCATCCCGGTGCTGGGTCCGATCTTCTTCCGGCAGAACATCCTGGTGTACGGCACCGTGCTGCTCTCACTGGTGTTGCACCTCCTCCTCAGGTACACGGGGCCGGGGCTGGCCTTGCGAGCCGTGGGAGAGAACCCGATGGCCGCCGACGCCCTCGGCGTGAATGTGCCGCACGTGCGCTACCTGACCACCGTGGCCGGGGCGATGCTCATCGGATTGGCCGGCGCCTACCTGCCGATGGTCTACACCGGCACCTTCACCGAGGGCATGGTCCGCGGCCGGGGCTGGCTCTCCATCGCCCTGACGTTCTTCGGCGGGTGGAACCCGGCGCTGATCTTCCTGGGGGCGCTGTTCTTCGCGGGGGTCGAGGTGCTGGCGTTCCGGGTCCAGGTCACGGGCGTCGGCGTGCCGTACCAGCTCGTCCTCATGCTGCCGTACCTGGCCACGATGGTCGTGATGATGCCCACCTTCCGCCGTCTTCAGGTGCCGGCGTTCCTGGGGAAGAACTACGACCGCGAGCGGCGTTTGCTGCTGTAGCCGAACCGGACGTCGCAAGGGATTGAAGCCCCCGACCAAGCAGTATTGAGTACCGCCGCGAAGAGAGCGGCCCCAGCGCCCTGGTGGACTCACCGGTCGCGAAGTGCAGATCGTTCTGGACACGGCCCGGGGCCTGACCAACCGGCGGATCGCAAAGAAGCTGGAAAACTCCGAGCGGACCGTAGACGCCCATGTCCAGAACGTCCGCAACAAGCTCGGCATGGAAAGGCGCGCCCAGATCGCCGCCTGGGCCGCCGCGCATCTTCCGAGAGGTACGCCCTCCTGACTTCCTCCTGTACTTAGGTCCTTTCTCCGATGGCAGTGACTCCGCCGACGCCGCAAGATAGGGCGACAGCGCACGAAAGCGATCGGGCTGATTCGTCCTCCTGGATAACGGCCCGGCGCTGCGCGAGGAGGGAGTTCATGCATCGGCCTCGAGGATGATCGTGCGGATCCGTTGCACTCGCCACCGTGCCCCCGGGCGGCCGCCATCTGCACGTGTTTGTGGGCGAGGAGCAACGGGACCTCATGGTCGATGTGGCGCCACAAGCATATGAGAAGTTGTGGTGGGGCAAGAAGGTCGTCGGGCTTCGGGTGGCGCTGCCCCGAGCAAAGCCGCAAGAGGTCGAGGAACTGCTGCACTCGGCATGGCAACGGAAAGCGCCAACGAACCTGGTTCGTTCTCTTGGCCTGACCGTAGGGCAGGAGGGCGGGAAGGCCGGTCGAATGCGGAGATAATGCGTCGGGGATGTCCACTATGTCACGGCCCACGGCTCCTCCTGACGGATTGAGGCCGGGCGGGAGAAGCAGCCCACTGTCCCGCGATTCCGGCCTGAGCCTCACCTCGCTTCCGGTTCCACCCACGCCCATCATCGGTCGTGGCCGTGAGATTCAATCCATTGTGCAGTCGCTGCGCCGTCCGGAAGGTCGCCTCCTCACGCTGACGGGGCCCCCGGCGTGGGGAAGACGCGGCTCGCTCTGGCCGCCGCCGCCGTGGTCGAGGAGGAGTTTCACTCCGGTGTCATGTTCATCAACCTGGCCCCGATTCGTGACCCGGGGCTGTTCGAGCATACCCTCATCCAGACACTCGGGTTGAGAAGATTCCAGGCCCGGCCGCCTCTAGAGCGATTGTCGCGACACCTGGCGGACAGGCACATCCTGCTGCTGCTCGACAACTTCGAGCAGGTGATGGCCGCGAGCCCGAGTGTGGCCATATTGCTCGAGTCCTGCCCCCGGCTCCATGTCTTGCTGACAAGTCGCGAAGCCCTTCGCCTCGAGGCCGAACGCGAGTTTCCGGTCCAGCCCCTTGCGCTGCCCGATCCGGAAGGCGTGTCCAGTCCGGTGGTCCTGGCCCGTGCGCCGGCCGTGGCGCTGTTCGTGGCGCGCGCTCGATCCATGCAACCCGAGTTCGCACTCACCAGGGACAATGGCCGCACCGTCGCCGAGATCTGCAGGCGCCTCGATGGGCTGCCGCTGGCGATCGAACTCGCGGCGGCCCGTGTCAAGGTGCTGCCACTGCAGGCGATCCTGACACGCTTGTCCCAACGGCTTCCTCTCCTCGTGGGGGGGCCCCGCGACCTGCCCGGCCGGCACCAGGCCCTGCGGAGCGCGATCGCCTGGAGCGAGGATCTGCTCGAACCGGAAGAGCGCACGGTGTTCCGGCGGCTTGCCGTCTTCGCCGGCGGCTTCACCCTCGAGGCCGCCCAGGCGGTGGCCACGGCGGACCTGTCGGCCGACGCGCTGACCGTTATCACCGGCCTCGTCAACAAGAGCCTGCTTCGACAGGAACCCTCGAAGAGTGCCGAGCCGCGCTTCGGGATGCTGGAGACGGTCCGCGAGTATGCTTGGGAGCAGTTGACGGCGGCCGGTGAGGCAGACCAGACTCGGGACCGGCATCTCGAGTACTTCCTCGGTCTGGCCGAGCGAGCAAAGGGCCTGTTCAACAGCCTGCAGGCGCACAACTGGGTTGCGATCATGGAACAGGAGTACGAGAACTTCAGAGGCGTCCTGGGCTGGGCCTCCGAGCGCGCCTACACCGACCCCGAGCTGCGCATGGCCAGCGCGATTTGCACATTCTGGTTCCTGCGGGGGAATGTCGGCGAAGGCTACAAGTGGGTGGACGCCGCTTTGGCCAGGAGCCGCGAGGCTTCGCCTGCGCTGCGAGCGCCGCTCCTCCCCGTCGCTTCAGCGTGGACGCACGGCGACGAGGAGCGGGCGGCCGCACTGGCGGAGGAGGGCCTCGCCCTGGCCCGCAGCGTGGGAGACCGCGAGACGATGAGCCGCTGTCTCCAGAACCTTGGTGTTGCTCACCTCCAGAAAGACCCGCCGTTGGCCAAGGCGTACCTCACCGAGGGCCTGGCGCATGCCCGCGACGCTGATGACAGGAACCGTATCGGCCTGGCGGTTCAGGCGCTCGCTATGCTCGCCCAGATAGAAGGGGATCTTGCGCGGGCCGCCCGGCTCCATGGCTCGGCGGAAGCCATTCTTGAGTCGTTCGGGCTTCCCTACTCACCGTACTCCATCGCCGACCAGACGCTCCTCGGGCGATCGATCGTGGCGGTCCTCAGGGGGCTAGGACAGGAGGCCTTCGGAGCAGCCTGGGCGGAGGGGCGGCGGATGCCGCTGAAGGTGATGATCGACTATGCTCTCGGGCGTGTGGCCATTCCTGTTTCCGCGCCGCCTGCCTCCGCGGCGGGCAAAGACGCCGGCATCAGTCCCCTCTCGCGGCGCGAGTCGGAAGTTGCCCGGCTCGTCGCCCAGGGCCTGTCAAACCGCGAGATCGCCAAGACGCTCGTGATCAGTGAGCGCACGGCGGACGCCCACGTGCAGCACATCCTGAACAAACTCGGGTTCAACTCCAGAGCACAGATTGCGGCCTGGGTAGCGGTGTCGCAAAGCGCCGCCACCGCACCCGCCCCGGTCCCTCGCTAGAAACCCCGTCGATCTCCCCGACCACCCTGAGCCTGCGCGGGATAGGTATCGCCATAGGCCTTTCTACCGATGCGCCGCCTCGACCCCAGACGCTAGGGTAGGAGCACCAAACACTCGGGGAGGTGCTCCAGATGCGTAGATTCACAAGGTACATTGCCCTCGCCGTGCTGATCGCCGGCGTCGGCCTGCTGTGGGCTCAGGGTGCCTCGGGCCAGGCGGGTGCAAAGATCACCACGGTCCTCCAGACGACGACCACGGCACAGGGCCAGCCGCTTCAGTTCCCGCTGTTTCGGAATCAATTCCTGGGCGTGTTGTTCGAGCTCGCCCCCGGCGGGCGCGTTGGCCGGCACCGACATCCGGTCCCCAACGTCGTCTACGTCCTGGAAGGTCAGCTCACTGTCGAAGCCGACGGCCAACCCGCGCGAGCCTATCGCGCCGGCGAGGCCTTTTCCGAGGGGGATCACTGGCACGACGGGATCAACAACGGGTCTGTGCCGATGAAGGCCTGGGTGGTCTTTGCCGGGGCGGAAGGCCAGGCCTCGACCGTCCGTCCCTAGCCGCGTCTGATCGCGTCAAGGACTGCGTCGAGGAGACGACATGAATACCGAAACGATTCTCAACACGATCCAACTCTGGAAAGACCATCCGGAGAAGGCGCGGGTCAGGCCGGCCGTCACTGCACGGGCCGATGGGAGCCAGGCGGTTATCGAGGCCGGCTCATTCTCCTGGCGCGCCGACCTGCCGGGCCCACTGGGCGGATCCAATCAAGCCCCCAGCCCCACGCAGCTCGTGATGGGCGCGCTTGCCGGGTGCGCCGTGGTGTTCATCCGGGACACCCTCGGCCCCCTGCTGAATGTGCCGATCACGGATGTGCGGGCGACTGTACGCTGCCGCACGGATTTCCGCGGGCTGCTCGGCGTGGACGGCGCGATCCCGGATCTGGAGGACATCGAGCTCGGCATCGAGATCGTCTCGCCGGATGAACGGGGCGCGCAGAGCGTCTACCAGGCGTGGCTGGAGCGCTGTCCTGTCTACCTGGCCCTGGCCAAGCCCACGAAAATGGCCACGACGGTCGAGACCAGACGCGGATAAGTGGATCGGAACGAGAATGGGAGGGTCCTGCTTCACGACGCAGACAGCGGGCCCTCCCTCATTCTCGAGGCGTGACGCAGAAGCTGCCCACGGGTGGCTGAGGCCGGCCCCATGATTCGATGGAGGAGGAGCGAAAGTGTCGGGCGAGCATGTCCGCAAGTCTATTGAAGGAGTCGTCAGCTACCTGCAGGAGCATCCAAACGAAGCGCGGTCCACCGATCCAGCAGCCACAGCCATTTGGGAGCGGGGGTTGAGGTTCAAGGCGGAGAGCCCGCGCGGAGCGCTCGTGGTCAGCGACATGTCGAAGACAATGGGTGGGGAGGGCTCGGCGCCATCACCTGGATGGCTCATGCGCGCCGCGCTGGCCACCTGTGCCGCAACGCTCACCGTGATGCGCGCCGCCCAGGAGAGGCTGGAACTAACAATGCTCACGGTGAGTGTAGAAAGCGAATCTGATTCCCGCGGCTTGCTGGGGATGGATGACAGCGTCCACGCGGGCCCCCTGGGCGTGAGGATGCGCATCCGGATTGGCGCCGACGGGGCTTCGGAGGAGAAGCTCCGTCAGATCGTAAAGTGGGCTGAGGCTCATTCCCCTGTCGCCGACGCCATCCACCGGGCCGTCCCTACGCAAACCGAGATTGAAATCGCCTGAGACGATTCGTCCGGTCCTGCGCTCTCTACCACCCGGCCAGCAACGGCAACGCGATACTCCCCGGGCCCGCAAAGAGCAGGGCCAGGGCTGCGGTCAGCAGGGCGAACTCGAATTCCCACCCCGAGCCGTTCGGCTCCATGAAGCGGGCTTTGGCCATACCACGCTTCACCAGCTGAATCGCGACGAGCATGTCGATGGCCAGCCCGAGGGCGATAATCCGGGTGGCCACGCCCAGGATGAGCAGTGCCGCACCGGCGCTCTCCAGGAGCATGACGACCCAGCCCAGGAGCGACGGCAGCGGCACACCCATCTGCTTCAACCAACCGATGAAGCCGGCGGGACCTTTCGAAGGGCCTCTCGGATTCAGCTTGAGCCAGGCATGAAACGGAAAGATGATGCCCAGTCCCACCCGCAGAATGAGCAAGCCCCAGTCGCTGACCGGGGCGAAGATCGCATCCAGCATGGTGCTCCCCCCCGCCAACCGCGGCAATAACGTCCGCGAGTGTTCTAAAGGCCTTATCTATAGTAAGATACTTGACAATAATAAGTCAATGCACGTGTGATACAGACTGGTCAGCCGGAGGCGGCGGGCCATGCGTCGCGGCAGCACTACGGTCTCAGAACGAGAAGCCTGTGCAACTACAATAGAGGTAACGTCGGCATTCGATTCGCGGTAGGGTATGGCAAGCGTGCGTAGCGAGATCCCGTACGCCGCGCTCGTTCTGGCGGTCGTTCTCGTCGGCGTCGCCGGATATGGCGGCTATCTGCTCTACCCCCGGTTCGACCTTCCGGTCGTGGATGCGGTCGGGCTCGCTGTGCTCGCCCTTGCCGCCGGTGTCGCCGCGTTCTTCTCCCCTTGCTCGTTCCCGCTCCTCGCCGCTCTGCTCACCCGTGAGACGGTTGGGCGGGGGGATCCGTCGGACCGCCTGGGCGCGCCGCGCCGGGCTCTGGCGTATGCGACCGCCCTGTCTGCGGGCACGACAGCCTTCCTGGCCCTCACGGGAAGTGTGATTGCTGCAGGCGGCCGGACGTTTGTTGAGAGCGTCACGTTCACGAGTCCCACCGGGCGGCTCATCCGAGTCCTGGCCGGGAGCCTGTTGATTCTTCTCGGGTTCGCGCAGCTGGACGTGCTCCGACTTCCGTTCTGGCGTGTGGCGCGGCTCGCTCAGCCGCTTCTATGGTCGCAGGCCGGAGTGCGGCGTCGCGCGCCGGCGGTCGGTTTCGCGCTCTTCGGTTTCGCTTATCTCATCGCCGGTTCTGGCTGAACTGGCCCGATCCTGGCCGGTCTGGCCGGGCATGCGCTGGCCCTGGGCGGTTCCCAGGCGGCCTGGACCGCCTTCGGTCTCGCCGGGCTCGCGCTCGTTGTGTTGATGTTCACGTTGAGCTACGCGGTTGCTCGTGCGCAGGAGGTGGTGGCGCGCATGTCGGATATCGGCGCTGTCGTGGTGAAGCGATGGGCCGGACGGATCATGATCGGTGTGGGTCTCTGGCTCGCGGTGCTGGCGCTGGGAGCGAACGTCCTGGCGCGGTACTTCCCGGTCCGCCCCGAAGCGTCGGGGCAGATGCCGGGGATGGCTCAGTCCGTCGATCCGACGCCGCCGGTCACGGGATTCTACAAAGGGCGGGAGATCCTGTTCATCCATACCGAGGCGTCCGATGCGAAGGTCGCGGAGATGCTCACCCGGATGATGGGACCGAAGGTGCTGCTCGTACCGAACCTCCGCGAAATCCCCGGCCGCCTGCTCGCCAATGTCTATGTCTTCACGAACGGCGTCAAGGGGAACGGCCCGTTCGGATTTCAGCCGGACGTCTTTGACGCTGTGCCGGGGGATACGGGGTACACCCCGCTCCGGCGTGTCACTCTCGTCGCCTGGAAGACAGGTGTCTCCGCGCGGGTCCTGCGCTCAGTGGAGGACATCCAGGGTGCACGTCATGCGGGCGAACTAACGACGGCGCAGCCGGGGGTCGTTGTGAACATGCCGATCCTCACCTGGCCGGGCGGCCGGCGATGAACCCCGGCAGGCTGACGGCGAGGTAACTCCCGTGGCCCGAGCGGCGTCCTTCATCCTGCTGAGCCTTGCCGCTCTGGTTCTGGTCATCCGTCGCGGCGGAAGCGGGCGGCCACGATCGCGTAGATCACCAGCAGCGAGAGCACCGTGCCGATGAGGACGGCCGCGGTGTCGCTGATGCCGGTGACGGAGCCGGCGGGCGACGGCGGGGGAGGTTGCTGCAGCAACGCGAGCGGGACCGGCATCCCGTCCACTCATTCCGCAGGACCGATGTAACCCCTACCGAAGTGACCTTGACTGTGGGCCCGCGGACCGAACTCGTCGTCCGGACGAGCCTGGTGGTCGTGACCACCCTCGTCCTCATCGGGCTGGCCCGCCTGCTCATCCAGATCGTCGGCATCCTGATCGTCCTTCTCGTCGCGGCGATCCTGGCCACGGGCGTGGCCCCGCTCGTCTCCGGCCTCGAGCATATGCGCTGGGGCCGGCGCGGCTGGCACCCCCCGCGCACCTGGTCCATCCTCATCATCTTCCTGGTCATCATCCTGCTCCTGCTGTCGCTGACCGGCCTGCTCGTCACGCCCGTGGTGCTGGAGGCGCAGCAGTTCCTGAGCAACCTGCCCGAGAACATGGCCCGGCTCGAGGCCTCACTCCAGAACTGGGAAGATCGCTACACCTGGCTGCCTGATCTCAGCGGGATCCTGAACCGCATCCCGCAGGAGATCCGACGGCTCAACCGCTACTTCGGCCAGGCGGCGGGCGTGGCGTTCCGCTTCCTGGGCGGGTTGGCCACGGTCGTCACCGTGCTGTTCCTGGCGTTCTACATGCTGGTCGAAGGGCCGGCGATCAAGGCCGGTTTCCTTGCGCTGTTCCCGCGTTCGAGCCGGCGCGACGTCGCCGACGTTCTGGAGCAGATCGGGGCGAAGTTCGGCGGCTGGGTGCGCGGTCAGCTCTTCCTCGGGCTGATCATCGGCGTGGCCGCGGGGATCGGCATGGCGGCGATCGACATGCCGTTCCCGATCCTGCTGGCCATCGTGGCCGGGATCACCGAGCTCATTCCCATGATCGGGCCGACGCTCGGGGCCATCCCCGCGGTGTTCCTGGCCCTGTTCCAGCCGACCTGGAAGCTCATCTTCACGATCGCCTGGTACGCGTCCATCCAGCAGGCCGAGGCCAACTTCGTCGTGCCGCGGGTGATGCGGGCCTCGGTAGGACTCTCGCCGCTGCTGACGATCATCGCGCTGATCATCGGGGCGACGCTGCTCGGCGCGGCCGGGGCGCTGCTGGCCGTCCCGGTCGCGGCGGCGCTGCAGGTGGTGGTCGGGACGATCGCGGGGCGGATCAGGCCGAAGGAGTAGTCAGGGCGAGACGATCACGGTCAGTACGAAGGCCGTCTCCGGCGGCGCGTACGGCGTAACGATCCGGATGCGGTAAGTCCCCGGCTCCCGCTGCCGGAAGCCTGCCTCCACCACATCCAGCTGCGCGTCGGGAAGGACGACAGTGGCCGGACCACCACCTGCGGCGAGCACGCGGAGGGTTTGTCTCGGTCGCAGGCGGACGACGTCGGCCCGTGCCACTACCTGCCCGTTGCGGACCACGTACCGCCAACTCACACCCGGCGCCGGGGCGGGACCGTCCGGAGGGATGGCCTGTTCCCACTGCCCGCCGTTCCAGCGCCAGGCCCGCGTATCCGCCGGACCTCGCTCGACCAGCAGGGGCTCGGCGAAGTGCAGGGTGCCGGCGAACCGCGCTTCGCGCAGCACCGCGGCCTGGCCGCCGTTCAGGCCGATCACGCGATAGGCCCGCGAGCCGTCATCGTCAAGACCCGAGAATATCGCCGCGTCCCGCCCGCCCAGCAGTTGCGCGGCGTCGGCCGAGAACGGCACCGCGCCAGGAGTCGGCGCCCGGTAGATGGCCGCGAACAGCCGCCGCCAGCGGTCGTACCGGTACAGGAGGGCGGTCGGGGCCGACTCGCGCGCGCCGGGCAGGCGCGGAATCCTGGCCACGACGGCCGCCTCCGCCGGCGGCCGGCCGTCGAGCTCCAGCCGGACCAGGCTGTGCACGCTGCTGCCCGGGGGGAGCATGGCGAGAATCTGGTTGACGGTCAGAGGCGGAGGCGGGGCGGTCCACCAGCGAGCCGCCGCGATCAGAGCGAGGAAGACCGCGCCGAAGGCGCTACTCTTCGTCCCGATCTTCAATGATCGACAGCGCCTGCGACAGCGCCGCGGTGAGGAACGCCGTCGCCTCGTGCTCGCAGAGGTCCGTGAATCCCCGCCGCTCCAGGAAGCTCCGCAGCGCCGGGACCAGCGCGCTCAGCTTGCGTGACATGTAGGAGAAGAGGTCCCAGTAGGCTTCCTCCGCGGCGGGATCGCTCGGCCCGGTGCGCTCCATGAGCGTCAGGTAGCGCGTGTGCAGGTCCCGGTACTGCGCGTCCTGCCCGTGCGCACTGCGCAGCTCGTCGATCAGGGCGCTGATCTCGGGATCCTCGAGCGCTTCCTGCGAGAGGAAGCTCATGTCCAGGAGGAGTTCGCTCAACTCCTCGGTGGGGTGGCCCAGGTACAGCTCGGCCTGATGTGATTCCGGACCGATCAGGCGCCGCAGCTCGCGGGTCAGCTCGTCGTCCGCCTTGGGCAGTCGCGGCGGCCTGGCATGATTGCGTTCCTCCGGGCGCTCGCGGACGGAGATGCGGGCCAACGCGTCGCGCCCCAGCCGGTGTTGCACGTAGGCTTCCGTTTCGTCGCGGCCGAGGGGCTTGGTGCTGCGGAAGAGCAGCCGGTCGCCGGTGTAGCCGCGGTATTGCCAGCCGTCCTTGACGAGGTCCTCGACCCAGTGCGCGACCTGGCGGAGCCACGAGCCGTGCGCCGGCGCGCCGCGCAGCAGCGCGGCGACCACGGCCTTGGTGGAGCGTCCCCGCACGACCAGCTTGCCGGGTTCGTCGAACAGGCGGATTTCGATTTCGGCGTGCGTTTGTTTCGCCATCCAGAAGTGGCTTCAGTATACCACGACAGGAGATGCTCTCGCCCGGAGGGAAATCAGCACGAGGTTCCCCGACACGATGACGTCCGATCGCGCCTCGCGCGAGGCGATCGAAGCCCGGCTCCTGGCCCCCTATGCGGTGCGCAGCGCGCTCACGTCGCGGCGCTACCACGAGCGCCCCGATCCCTATCGGACCGAGTTCCAGCGCGACCGGGACCGTGTCCTGCACTCCACGGCGTTTCGCCGGCTGCAGCACAAGACGCAGGTCTTCGTCGTGACGGAGGGCGACTTCTACCGGACGCGGCTCACCCATACCCTGGAGGTGAGCCAGATTGCACGCAGCATCGCCGCGGCGCTGGGCCTGAACGTCGACCTGGTGGAAGCGGTGGCCCTGGCCCACGACCTGGGACACCCGCCGTTCGGCCACGCCGGCGAACAGGAGCTGCACGTGCTGATGCACGACGCCGGCGGATTCGAGCACAACGTGCAGTCCCTGCGCGTGGTCGATGAACTCGAGATCCGGTATGCGATGTATCCGGGGCTCAACCTGTCCTGGCACGTGCGGCAGGGCATCGCCACGCACGCCACGCTCTACGACACGCCGGCCGTGCCCGGCGAGTTTGCCCGCTTCCCGCAGGCCTCGCTGGAAGGCCAGGTCGTGGACCTCGCCGACATGATCGCCTACAGCACGCACGACCTCGACGACGCCCTGCGCATCGGCCTGGCCGACGAGCGTGATCTGGCCGCCCAGGGGATCGAGTTGTGGCTGGAGGCGTCGCGCTACGCCGATCAGCTCGTGGCCCGTCATGACGCCGCGGACGGGCAGGTCGAGCTGACCCTGGAGGAGGTGCGCGGCGAGGTGCCCCTGGACTTCCTGCCGCCGGGCTCGCGCAGGCGCGCCGATGTGCGGGTGCGCGAGGCCATCCGCTGGATGATCGGCGCTCTGGTCGAGGACGTCATCCACACCTCCGCGGCGGCGCTGGGCACGGCGGCGCCGGAGGACGCCGAGGCGGTGATGCGCCATCCGACGCGCCTGATCCGCCTGAGCGAGGTGCGGGAAGGTCAACTGCGCCAGCTCGCGTTCTACCTGCGGGACGTGGTGTACTACCATCCGGAGAAGCTGCTCATGGAGCAGAAAGCCCGGCGGATCGTGCACAGCCTCTTCGAGATGTTCGTAAACGAACCGCGCCTGCTGCCGCGGGTGACGCAGGAGCGCCTGAAGGACGCGCCGGTCCAGCGCGTAGTGTGCGACTTCATCTCGGAGATGACCGACCGCTACGCGCTGGACCTGTTCAGCCGCCTCTTTGAGACGTACGAGATCGGTTTTGGAGGGAGCCCGTCCACGTGACCACGCAGCTAGGCAAGCCGACGAAGCGGATCGAGGGACTGGAGAAGGTGACCGGGGCCGCCCGCTATACCGAGGATCTGGTCCTGCCGGGGATGCTCCAGGCGCGGTTGCTGCTGAGCCCCCATCCCCACGCCCGCGTCCGCCGGCTGCCGAAGGACGTGGCCCTGTCGGTTCCCGGCGTCGTGGCGGTGCTGACGGAGGAGGATCTCCCGGGCGGGATCTCGAGCCGGCTGCTGGCGGAGGAAGGGGAGGCGTTGTACTGCGGGCACCCCGTAGCTGTCGTCCTTGCCGCCTCCGAAGGCGCCGCGGCCGATGCCGTGGAGCGACTGGGCGCCGAGGTGGAGTACGACGCGCTGCCCGCGGTGCTCGATCCGGAGCAGGCGATGCGGGACGATGCCCCGCTGGTGCGCCGCGACGCCGGGGAAGATCAGGAAGGGGCTGCCCACGCCACGGTGGACGTGAAGGGAGGCAAAGAGGCAAGACCCCGGAACGTCCCCACTATCTACACCTTCCGGCGGGGCGACGTCGAGGCGGGGTTCCGTGACGCCGACCTGGTCGTGGAGCGCTCCTACGCCACGGGCCGGCTGCATCAATCCTACATGGAACCGCACGCCACCGTGGCCGCGATCGATCCCGTCATCCGCGCGGTGACGGTGTATACGAGCACGCAGGCGCAGTTCTACGTCCGGGCGCAGGTGGCCCAGGCGCTGGACTACCCGGAGTCCCGGGTCCGGGTCGTGCCGATGACCGTCGGCGGCGCGTTCGGCGGCAAGTTCATGCTGCTCGAGCCGCTGGCCGCCGCCCTGGCCGTGACCACGGGGCGTCCCGTGCGCGTCGTCCTCACCCGCCGCGAGGACTTCCTCCTGAGCAACCCCGGGCCGGAATCGCGGATCTGGCTGCGCACCGGCGTCAAGCGCGACGGAACGCTCGTGGCGCTGCAGGCGCGGCTGGTCTTCGACGCGGGCGCGGAGCCCGGGGCTCCGGCGTCCATCGCCGCGGTGTTGCTGGGCGGGTACTACAAGACGCCGAACCTTCTCATCGAGTCCCTCGAGGTGCTGACCAACAAGCCGCCGAACGGCGCCTACCGCGCGCCGGGCGCGCCCCAGGCGACCTTCGCCATCGAGTCGCAGATGAACATCATCGCCGGGGAGCTCGGCATCGACCCCGTCGAGCTGCGGCTGCGGAACTGCTCGGAGGCGGGAGACCCCATGCCCAACGGACGCCCGTGGCAGAAGATGGGTCTCCGGCAGGTCCTGGAAGCGCTGCGTGATCACCCGAAATACCGCGCGCGGGAACGGGGCGACGGCATCGGGTACGGCGTGGCGGTCGGCGGGTGGACCGGGGGCGTGGAGTCCGCCTCGGCCTGCATCCGCGCCAATACCGACGGAACCTTCCAGGTGCTGCTCGGCATGGTGGACATCACCGGGACGGCCACGACGATGGCGTTGATCGCCTCGGAGGTGCTGGGCGTGCCGCTCGACCAGGTGCGCGTCGTGATCAGCGACACCGACCAGGCTCCGTACGCCGGTGCCTCCGGCGGCAGCAAGATCACGTACACGGTGGGACCGGCGGTGAAGGCGGCCGCGGAGGAGGCGCGCCGCCAGATCCTGGCGATCGCGGCGAGCGAACTGGAGGCGCGCGCCGAGGACCTTGAGATCGCCGACGGCCGTGCCCGGGTGAAGGGGACGCCGCAGAAGGCGATCGCCCTCGCCGAGATCGCGCGCAAGAGCATGAGCTTCGCAGCCAGGTATCCCCCGGTGAACGGAACGGCCAACCTGCCCTCACCCAGGGGATCGCCGGGTTTCGCCGCGCATCTGGTCAAAGTCCGCGTCGATCGGGAGACGGGCGAGGTCCAGCTGCTCGACTATCTGGTCATCCAGGACGTGGGCTTCGCGATCAATCCCGCGGCGGTCGAGGGACAGATGCGCGGCGGGGCGGCGCAGGGGATCGGGTGGGGGCTGCTCGAGGCGATGGCCTACGACGATGCGGGCACGCTGTTGACATGGGGCTTCACCGAATATCCCATCCCCAAAGCCACGGGGATCCCGTCCACGGAGCTCCTCATGGTGGAGGTGCCCTCGGAGTTCGGTCCGTTCGGGGCGAAGGGCGTCGGCGAGCCGCCGGTCATCCCGGGGGGAGCGGCGATCGCCAACGCGGTTGCCGATGCCGTGGGCCTGCGTCTGCTTCAGCTGCCGATCACGCCGCGCCGGGTGCTCGAGGGCCTGCGGGAGCAGTGAGGCCTGGACGACCCCCTAGAGGCGGACGGCAAAGACGACCGAGACGTTTGCGCTCGTCAGGATCAACGTCAGGCTGGACCCGAAGTCCTCCGTCCTGAAGGCCATGAGCGCCATCGAGTTCATCGAGGCTCCCGAAGAACAAAGCCCTCCCTGCCTCTTCCCCCGCGGGCTGCACCATAGACGAACGCAGCCCGACCGGGTCAGGTTCTCTCTGGAATCTCCTACCCGTCTCAGCGGCGCACGAGGTTGCGCAGCATGAAGAGGACGTTCGCCGGGCGCTCGGCCAGCCGCCGCATGAGGTAGGGATACCAGTCGGGGCCGTACGGCGTGGCGACGCGCACGGGGAAGCCGCGGCCGACCAGATCCTGCTGCAGTCCGGAGCGCACGCCGTAGAGCATCTGGAACTCGAAGCGGTCCGGGGGAATGGCGCGCTGCGCAATGAACGCGATGGCGTGGGCGATGATCCGGTCGTCGTGGGTGGCGACGGCGGTGTAACCGGCCTCCAGGAGCATCCGCTCCATAAGGCGGACGAAGTTCCGGTCCACGTCCGCCTTGCGCGGGAAGGCGACGTCGGGCGGCTCCAGGTAGGCGCCTTTGACGAGGCGCAGGTTCGGCCGCAGCGGCAGCAACTGGCTCAGGTCGGCCTCCGTCCGGTACAGGTAGGACTGCAGCACGGCGCCCACATTGCCGAAGCCCTCGGCGCGCAGGCGGCGGTAGATGCGCAGCGTCGCCTCGACCTTCGGCGAATCCTCCATGTCGATCCGCACGAAGTTCCCTCGCAGGGCGGCGTGCTCCACCAGCCGGCGCAGACTGGCGTAGGCCTGTTCCTCTCCAACCTCCAGGCCGAGATGCGTGAGCTTGACGGCGAGATTCGTGACCAACCCCTCGCGGGCGATCCGGTCGAGGACGCCCACGTAGGTCTCCGCGACCTGGGCCGCGTGGGCTGGGTCGCGCACGCTCTCGCCGAGCAGCGTGGTGTTGGTCATGAGGCCGGCGGCGTTGAGGCGGCGCAGGACGACGACGCAGTCGTCCAGGGTCTCGCCGGCGACGAAGCGGGCGGCGCCGAGGCGCATGCCGTGGCGACGGACGAAGCGGCGCAGCGTGGGATTTTGAGCCAGGGAGAGAATCAGGCGGCGGGTGGTCATCGCCGCCTGCTCAGTTCCGTTCCGGGCGGTGGGGGTCCTGCGCTAGCGCTCGATCAGGGCCATTCCCGCCTCGCGCGCCAGCTCAGCTACGCGGTGCGGCATGCCCTGCGCGGTGAAGATCTCGGCCGCGGTCTTGAGCAGCTTCGCCGCCTCGGTGTCATTGCCCCGGGCGAAGGCGATCCGCGCCAGGACGATGTGAACCTCGGCCACCTCGATCGGATCGTCCACGGCCCTCGCCTGGGACAGCGCCTGCGCGGCAAACGCGGCGGCGTCATCCAATGTGCCCAGCGCGACGTGGACGCGGGCGATCTCTGTCAGCACCCCTGCCCGTATCGTCGGCAGCTTCAGCCGCTCTGCCACACGCAAGGCATGATGGAAGTGCCGGAGGGCATCCTTGAAGTGTTCCTGCTCGACGGCGACCTGCCCGAGGTTGTGCAGGACGCGGGCCAGATCGTCGAGCTCTTCCCCCTTCTCGAAGAGATCGCGGGAGGCGAGCAGGGTTTCGTAGGCTGTGTTGAGATCCCCCTGGTGGCGGTAAGCGGCGCCGAGACCCCAGAGGGCCCTGGCCCGAAGCACGGGATGCTGCTGCGCGACCTGCGCGCGTGCGGCTTCCTGATAACGCGCGATCGCCCGCGGGTAGTCGCCGGCGTAGACCAGGGCGCTGGCCAGATGCGTCAGCGCCTCGACCCGGGCCGGGTCGCGGCTGGCCTTGGCCTTGCGAAGCGTTTCAAGTGATCGTTCCAGGTGCTTCCTGGCGGCGGGGATGTCCCGGCGCTGCAGGGCGGCTGTACCCAGGATCAGCAGAGCCCGCCCCATGCGCCACAGGTCGCGCGCCTGCTCCGCCCGGGACTTCGCTTCGACGGCGAGGGCGGATGCGGTATTGAAGTCCCGGTCGATGAGCGCGACCTGCGCCCACTGCAGGACAAGTTCCCGGTCCGTCTCGTCAAGGCGGTAGGTGCGCGAGAGGATGCTGACGGTGCTGAGGAGTTCCTTGGCGTGGGGCGCATTCCGCTTGCGCAGCGCCTCCGCGCTGAGGCTGAGCAGGCCGGTGGCGACCTGCTCGGGCAGCCTGTCCTGGGATCCGAGGAGCGCATCGACCGAGGTCCCAAGGCGCCGCGCCAGCAGGCCGAGCGTCTCCACGGAGGGAGAGGCCTTCTCCCGTTCGAGTAGGCTGATGAAGCTCTTCGTCAGTTCGCGGCCGGCAAGCTGTTCCTGTGTCAGCCCGCGCGACTGCCGCAGCTGGCGGACGCGTGCACCGAGGCCCATCCGGTTTCCTCCCCCAGATGTTCTATAGCAAGCCCCATGCCTTGTTCTGTTATGTGTGAGTCGATTATCTCCTGCCTTCGGGAAGTTGTGTGGAGGTTTCGGGGGAGAATCCGGCGGTGGCCGCGGTCCCCGGCGGGGGAGCCCCGGCCACCGCCGCCCTCACTGACAGAAACGACCCGCCTCTGGCGGGAGGCTAGCCGCCGCCGGGAAGGATGTCTCCGGCGACGCTGAAGCCGTTGCCGCCGCCAGGCAGAATGTCTCCGGCACCGGCCGGTACGGCAAGACCGAACAACAGCGCGAGCAATGCGAGGATAACGAACTTCCTCATGTGATCCCTCCCCTTGAATTGTTGTGGCACCTTCCGGCATGGGGCCCCGCCGAGCCCCGGAGGCCCCTTTCGTCATAGAGTTGTGCAGTCCTGTTCTTTGTTGAGGATCGGGAAACACGAGCGTTGCTTTTCGAGGAAGTCAGGAAGGCGACGTCACCTTTCCCAGGGCGGAACGCCTCACCAGCCGGGGCGCGCCCCAGGCTCCGGCGAAAGAGACTACTGCGAACCCCTGTTCAGGCGCAGGTGCAGAGATGGCCCGAGTTCGGATCGCCACTTCCGAAGATCTCTCGCAGATCGCCGACCTGTGCCGCGCCGCTGTCGGAGCGGACGACTATGTCCTGCGCTACCTGGACGAGATGCTCGGGGGGCGGACCGTGGTGGTGGTCGAAGAGGGCGGCCGGATCGGGGCCATGGCCGGCCTGACCGAGTGCGCCGACCGGGCCCTGTGGATCGGGCAGATGCGCACCCATCCGGGCTACCGCCGCCGGGGGTTCGCCAGGATGCTGCTCGAGCACGCCCGGACCCGCGCCGTGCGGGAGGCGCGGCCGGCGCTGCGGCTGTGGGCCGGCGGCCACAACATCGCCAGCCGAACCCTGTTCGAGACGACGGGCTTTCGCGAGGTGGCCAGCTTCACCAGGATGACCGCACCGGCGCTGCGAGGGAGGGCGCAGCGCTCGGACATGGACACCAGGGGGCGCCGCGCCTACCGCATGTGGCGGCAGGGACTGTACCGTCGAGCAGGGGCCGGTTACCTCGCCTATGAGTGGCACTTCCTGCCGGTCTCCCTCAGGACGACGCAGATGCTGGCGGCGAGGGGTCAGGTGTTCATCTCGGGCAGGGCGGCCGTCGCCGCCTGGGTGGAAGAGGGGGATAAGACCGCGTATGCCTCGATCCTCTCGGGAGGCAGGGCGGGGCTGGTGGCCGCGCGTCGGATCGCAGGATGGCACAGGCGCCGGCGGGTGGAGGTGTTCCTCCCGCGCCACCGCACCATCCTCGCGTGGGCTTCCCAGGCCGGGTTTGTCCCTGCCGCGTGGGGCCGGCACGCCGTGCTCTACGAGCGGCGCGTGAGGAGGTCCTGATTGAAGGCGTCTTACGATGTCGTGATCATCGGCGGCGGTCACAACGGGCTGGTCACCGCCGCCTACCTGGCGCGGTCCGGTCTGCGCGTCCTGGTGCTCGAGCGGCGTCCGGTCCTCGGCGGGGCCTGTGTCACGGAGGAGCTGTGGCCCGGGTACAAGATCTCCACGGCGGCGTACCTGTGCGGGCTGCTCGTGCCGCGCGTCATTCACGACCTCGAGCTCGAGCGGTTCGGTTACGAGATACTTCCGAAAGACCCCGCGTTCTTCAGCCCATTTCCCGACGGACGGTCGCTGTTCGTCTGGCGCGACGATCGCAAGACCGCGGAAGAGATCGCCCGCTTCTCCCGGCGTGATGCGGAGCGCTATCCCCTCTACGAAGCGTTCCTTGAGCGCCTCGCGACGTTCGTCGAGCCCTGGCTGCTCCGGACTCCTCCGGATGCCGTGCGCCGTCGATGGGAAGATCTCCCGGGCCTGGCCCGCCTGGCCTGGGACGCCCTGCGTTTCCCGCGTCGTGACCTGGTGCCGGCGTTGCGCATGGCTACCCGGAGCGCGCGGGACTTCCTCGATGGATGGTTCGAGTCACCCGAGTTGAAGGGGTCGCTGGCCACAGACGGAGTGATCGGGGCGCGGGGCGGTCCGAGCACCCCGGGCACCGCCTACGTGCTCTTCCATCACTGCATGGGGCAGGCGGCGGGGAAGCGCGGGTTATGGGGATTTGTGCGCGGCGGGATGGGCACCATCGCGCAGGCGCTGGCGGCCGCGGCGCGCCGCTACGGCGCGGAGATCAGAGCGGAGGCGGAGGTTGCGCGGATCCTCGTCCGCGACGGCCGGGCCGAGGGCGTGGTGCTGCACTCCGGCGACGAGATCCGGGCCCCGATCGTGGCCAGCAGCGCCGATCCGAAAGTGACGTTCCTGCGCCTGGTGTCGTCCATCGATGAGGAATTTCGCCGCGAGGTCGAGGCCATCCGCACCGAGGGCGTGGCGATGAAGATCAACCTGGCTCTCGACGGGCTCCCCGACTTCACCGCCTTCCCCGGACGCAGCCCCGGCCCGCAGCACCGGGCGACGATCCATATCGGGCCGACGATGGACTACATCGACCGCGCCTGGCAGGATGCGCAGGCCGGAGAGCCGTCCGCGGCGCCGTTCCTCGAGGTGACCCTCCCGACGACCTACGATCCCGCGCTGGCCCCGCCGGGCAAGCACGTCATGAACATCTTCGTGCAGTACACGCCATACCGGCTGGCCTCGGGCCACTGGGATCGGTTGAAGGAGGACTACGCGGACCGCGTCATCGATACCCTGGCAGCGTACGCCCCCAATATCAAGGACATCATCCTCCACCGGCAGGTCGTCAGCCCGCTCGACCTGGAGCGCGACTTCGCGCTCACCGGCGGCGACATCTTCCACGGGGAAATGACGCCGGACCGGTTGTTCTTCATGCGCCCTGTTCCGGGCTGGGCCGACTACCGCTCGCCCGTCCGCGGACTGTACCTGTGCGGCGCCGGCGCGCATCCGGGCGGCGGAGTGATGGGAGCCCCGGGGTACAATGCGGCGCGGGAAATCCTGCGGGATTGGGCGCGCCCGTCAGCGCTCGGCTAACCTGTTTGTCGGTCGGTGCCGCTTACAGCTTGAGATCGATGATCGCCGAGACGCCTACCCCGGGGACGCGGCGGACGCGCTTCCATGGCTCCAGGCTGTCCACGGGCACCAGGGCCCGGATGGAAAAGTTGCCCTGGTAGTTCGCGTCGATCGCCGCCACCGCCTGGACCTTCTCGACCGCCGGCTTCGGCCCGGACACCTGGGCCGCACCGACGGCGGCCTGACCCGGCGCGTTGATGCCGATGGAGATGCTGAGGATCGGTACGACCTTCGTGGTCTGCAGCGTCGTGGGATCCCTGGCCTGGACGAGTCCGTTGATGAATGTGTTGATCGCGGGGGCGAAGGCCTTCACGGCCGCGCCGACGCCGATCGTCTTGACGACCGCTTCCACGGTGAGTCCGGGAGCCGCCGGCTGCTGTGGATGCGCCTCGGCCTGCGCGCCGGTGTGCCCGAGCACCTTGACCTTCCGGGTGAGGAGCGTCCGCGAGGCCAGCCGGCGGCCCTCGACCTCGACGATGTCGCCGGCGCTCAGCCGGTCATACGGCTGGTCGTCCCGCCGTCGTTTGAACTCGATCTCGGCGTCTCGCCGCAATACCGCGGTCCAGACCGCGTTCGTCGAGAACTCTCGCAGCTGGAACGATGGTCCGTCGGAGGCGACATTCACGCTGAGGACGACCCCGGTCAGCTCCACCTTGGGCCCCTGAGCGCCCGGCACGGAGCCGGCAACCAGAAGGCTCAGCAGCACGGCGACCACGAACCCCGATGAGAGTCTGCGTATGGCTGGCATCTGGGGACCTCCGAGACTCTGCGGCATAATCGCTGAACGGTTCACCGGGACCATTCCCCGGAGCACGCGGCGCCAGACGCCGCGGCGCTCCCCGTAGCAACTGTCCCCCGTTCACGATACGATGGCGAGCATGGAGAGGTGCGCGCGTCTCCCGGGGGACTGTCCGGTTACGTGGGTGGTGGTGGCGGCGAATGCCCTGACCTTCGTTGTTACTTTCGTCAGTCGTGCGCCGGTATGGACCCCGCTGGTCTTCCACACCGCGACGCTTACGGCGGCGCCATGGTCGCTCTTCACTTACCCGCTCGTGGCCGCGGGCGGGATCCTCTGGGTGTTGCTGGGCGGCTACATGCTGTGGCTGTTCGGCGGCAGCCTCGAGCGAGGGTGGGGGACGCGGGACTACGTCGTCTTCCTGGTCCTGGTCAGCGCCGCGACCGGGCTGGGCCTGTGGATGGGGGCGATGGTCACCGGAATCGGCGCCGCCCTGGCCGGCCTCGCGTCGCCCCTTGCCGCGGCGGTCGTCGCTTGGTCCGTGATCAACCCGCGGGAGCGGCTGCTCCTCTACTTCGCCCTTCCGATCGAAGCCCGCTGGTTGGGCGTCGGCACCCTCGTCCTCGTGTTCTTCTCCTATGACTTCCCGCTCGGGGTGTTCGCCCTCGCCGGCCCCGCTTTCGCATGGTGGTACGTGCGCCGGGGGCGGTATGCGATGCTGCGGCCCGCCCGCACGTACCCCGTGCGCGCGCGCCCGCTGCGCGAGGGAGCGGGGGCGAGGCTGACCCTGAATCCGCTGGCGCTTTACCGCCGCTGGAGGTTGAAGCGGCAATTCATGCGGCTGATGCGCGGGACCGATGCGAGAAACGACGTCCCCGGCTCGGGCCCCCACTAGCGAGGCGCGGTATCCGGGTTCTTACTCGCCCAGCAGAGTGAGCGGAACGAATAACTCTTCCAGGGCGATCGGTGCGGGCAGGAGGCGCTGCTCCACCAGGTACTGGACGAGCGTCGTCAGGACGTGCCGGTTGGCCTCGAGGCCGTAGGGCCAGGGGTCGGGACCGAAGACCTCGGCCATTTCCTCCAGGTCCGCCTGGAGCCAGGGGACGGTATAGCGGAGGGCGCTGCTGAACCGCATCTGGGCCAGACACCAGGCCTTCGCCTCGACGAACGCCTTGTACAGGCTCTCCGCGATCCAGCGCTGCTCCCGGTACAACGCCTCGCGGATCACGACGGTGTGCATGACCGGGAAGATGCGGGTCTTTCCATAGTACGCGCGTTCCAGCTCACGGTAGTTGGGAAAGAGGCGGGCGACGCGCGGGTCTTTCCCCAGCGCCTCCGGCCGGCGCGCCCCGATCAGCGCGTCGATTTCGCCCGTCACCAGCAGCTCGTTGAGCGTGCGATCCTGGACCCGCGTGATGGAAATCCCCTCCGGCAGGTTCACCAGGATGTCGGGCCGCCCGGGGGCGTTAACCCCTCCGCTAACCCACCGGAGCGCCTCCAGCCGCACGCCGTACTCGTGCTGCAGAAGGCCGCGGATCCAGACCGCCGCGGTCTGGCTGTACTCCGGCACGCCAATGCGCTTTCCTTCGAGGTCTTTGGGCGTCCGGATGCCGGCGGCCGTGTTCACGAAGATGTAGCCGTGCCGGAACATCCGCGACGGGAAGACCGGAATGGCGACGAAGGGGAAGTCCCCTTTGCCCCGGTGGATGAGCGCGTGCGCGCACGACATCTCTGAAACGTCGAACGCCTCATTGGCGAGCATCCGGGCAAACATCTCGGGCGGGGACGGGATGGCCACGCAGGTCAGATCGATGCCTTCCGGGCGTACGATGCCGGTGCGCAGGGCTTCCGTCCGGTCGTAGGGCCCGCAGGCTAGCGTCAGGCGCAGCATCTCCAGCGGACACCTTCGCACACGAGCAGGCGATTCCCCCTTGCCCTTCCGGCCCTGTGCTAGACTGAACTCCAAAGTTCGGATCTGATGCCCGGAGCGATTGACGATTTCCTCCAGGGGAAGCACCCTGAGGCTGTTCGTCTGTTTCGCAAGTTCGAGCAGCTCGTGCAGGCGTGCGGTCCATCGCAGGAGTACGTCCTGCGCACGGTGGTGTATTTCAAGCGTCGCCGCGTGTTCGCCGGAGCGTTCATCAGAGGGAAGAGGCTCGAGTTGATCCTTGAGCTGCTCCGGACCGCCTCGCACCCGCAGCTGATCACCTCGTACCGCGGCACGAAGAAGGTCATGACGCATCGGCTGCGCATCTCGAATGAGAGCGAGCTTGATGCCGCTCTGGCGGACCTCATCCGCGAGAGTTACGAGACGGTGGGCCCGGGAACGAGAGCGGCCGGCGGACGCTGAGATTGCGGACTGGGCGCATCGTTATCCCGGACGCTCGGCCACCGTCTCACGCCACCCTGATCCAACCCAGCGGATGTCCTCGCCCGCTTCCCGCCGCAGGCGCAGGCTCAACTGGCCGGCTGCCCTCGGCCGATGAGCGGCGCCCGCCCGTGTGGTTGAAGGGGTGCCGGGCGCACTACGGAACCAATATCAAGCAATCGACCGGGCCCTGGCGGGGTTTCGGGAGTTGCGGAAGAAGGAAGTTCCTCGACCATGACCACCCCGAGGCAACTCGCGGAGGCGTTGAGGAAGGCGCGGATCTTCGACCTCGAACACCCGCGGCGCTTCGGGGACCCCGTCCATCCCCCGCACCGTCCCGGGACCTTCTTCACCCTCCACCGCCGGCACGAGGAAGGCACAGAGGAGCGGCGTACCAGCGCGGCCGGGATGATCTTCACGGCGGAGCACGCCGGGACGCACATCGACGCCTTCTGCCACCAGGCGATGGATATGATCCTCTACGGCGGCGTACGCGTCTCCCCGTCGGTGCAAACGCCGACCGGTTTCACGAAGCACGGGATCGACAGCGTGCCCCCGATCATCGCCCGCGGGGTGCTCCTCGACCTGGTGACGCTGCGTCGAGGGCGGCTGCCGGAGCGGTCGCTGGTGGAGCCGCCGGACCTGGAGGCCGCGGCGAAGGCGCAGGGGACGGAGATCCGACCCGGCGACGTCGTGCTGGTGCGGACCGGCAGCGACGCGGTCTGGGGGGATGCGGAGCGCTACCTCAACGGCGCGGGTATCTCCGGCGACGCCTCGGAGTGGCTGGCTGACCGGCACGTCCTGGCCGTGGGCAGCGACAACGTGGCCTGGGACCTCCCGGGCTATGTGGACAAGCGGCTCGGCGTGTCGCTCCCCGGCCACGTCGTACTGCTCGTCCGCCGGGGCGTCTATATCATCGAGAATCTCAACCTGATCGAACTCTCCACCGCGCGCGCTTTCGAGTTTGTCTTCGTCTGTCTTCCCCTGAAGATCGCCGGCGGCACGGCCAGCCCGGTGCGCCCCCTCGCCCTCATCCCCTGAGTCGGCCACCGTGCCAGTGGCGGCAATTGTAGGAGAAGCCGGAAACGGCGCGAATCAAATCCCAACTTGCCGCATTGATCCCGATCAGGAAGGGAGTCTTCTGTGACTGGATTCCGTACGCGTCTGTTCCCCGTGCTCGCGGTCGTCGTCGCGCTGGTTGCGTCATATCCCGTCGGGGCCGCCCCGGCCGGGGGAACCCTGCGCATCGGCATCGACGTGGACGCCGGGACCCTCGATCCCCGTCTGGCCAACGACACGACGGCCCGCCGCGTGATCGACCAGGTCTTCGACGGTCTGGTCGAGCTCGATCCCCAGCTCCGGCCCCAGCCCGCGCTGGCCGAATCCTGGACGCAGGTCTCGCCGACGGTCTGGCAGTTCAAGCTGCGGCCGAACGTCCGTTTCCACGACGGCACCGCGCTGACCGCCGGGGACGTCGTCTTCACGTACACGACGATCCTCGACCCGGCGCTGCGGGCGCCCCTGCGCGGCCTGTACGTGCCGATTGCCCGGGTCGAGGCGGTGGACAACCAGACGGTGCGGTTCACCCTCAGCGCGCCGTACGCGCCGCTGCTGAAGTACGCCGACATGGGGATCCTTCCTCGCGCCGCCGTGGAGCGGCTTGGCACGGAGTTCGCGATGAAGCCGGTCGGCACCGGTCCCTACAGATTCGTCTCCTGGCAGCGCAACAGCCGGATCGTCCTGGAGGCCAACCCTGACTACTGGAAGGGCCGGCCGAAGCTCAGCCAGGTGATCTTCAACATCATCCCCGACAATACGACGCGGGCGGCCGCCCTGGAGTCGGGCGACGTGGACCTGATCCACTCCCCGCTCTCTCCGCAGGACGTGGCGCGCCTGAAGTCCTCTCCCCGGGTGCGCGTCATCGAGATGACCGGTTTGGGGATCACCTACCTCAACATGAACATGGCCGATCCGCTCATCCGGGACGCGCGCATCCGCCGGGCCGTCGCCCACCTCATCCCGCAGCGCACGATCGTCCGGCAGATCTACAGGGAGATGGACCGGCCCGCCAGCTCCGTCCTGCTGCCGGCGTGGACCGGCATCTTCACCGACGAGATCACCCAGCCCGGTCACGACATCACGCGGGCCAAGGCCCTGCTGGCCGAGGCGGGCTGGACGGACAGCAACGGCGACGGCGTGCTGGATCGGGGCGGACAGCGGCTGGCCATTACGCTGCGCACGCACAGCGAGGATCCCAACCGCATCCAGATCGCGGAGTTGCTGATCAGCATCCTGCGTTCCTCGGGGGTCGACGCCCGCGTCGAGATCACGGAGTTCCCGGGGCTGGTCCAGGCGTTGCTCTCCGGCAACTACCAGGTCGTCCTGGTCGGATGGCTGGGACTGGTCGATCCGGACCGCGGCATGTACAACCAGTTCCACAGCAAGGGCAGCCAGAACTGGGAGAAGTACAACAACCCGCGGGTGGACGCGCTGCTCGACGAGGGGCGGCAGAAAGCCGATCCCAGCGAGCGCGCCCGCATCTACCGCGAGGTGGCCCGCATCATCGCCACCGATCTACCCTACTACGTCCTGACCTATCAGGGGTACGTGGTGGGCATCAGCCGCCGGGTCGAGGGGTTCACGCCGATCCCGAGCGGCAGTTTCCGCTCGCTGTGGACGACCAGCGTGCCGTAGCCTAGCCGACACCGCGGGAGCGGTCCTCATCCGATGGCCGGCTACGCCGCCCGCCGCCTGCTGCTGCTGGTGCCCGTCGTGCTCAGCGCGGCGGTCGTGACCTTCGCGTTGCTGCTCCTGCTGCCGGGCGATCCGGCCGTCGCCCTGCTGGGCCAGGAAGCCTCCCCGGAGGAGCTGGCCCGATTCCGCCAGTTGCTGGGCCTGGACCGGCCGGTCGTCGTGCAACTGGGCCGCTACCTCTGGCGGGTGGCCCGCGCCGACTTCGGCCGCTCGATCACGCTGGACGTGCCTGTCCTGCGTCTGATGCTCTCGACGCTGCCGGCGACGTTGGAACTTGCCACGTCGTCGATCATCCTGGCCGTGCTGATCGGCATCCCGCTGGGCCTCCTCGCGGCGCGCCGGCGCGGGACCGTCGTGGATACCGGGACGATGCTCCTGGCCCAGCTCGGCGTGTCGATGCCGGTCTTCTGGCTGGGCGTCCTGCTCATCCTGCTGTTTGCGGTCAAGCTGAACTGGCTGCCGTCGTTCGGGCGCGGTGCGCCGCTGCTGGGGGCGCTGGCCTCGGGCGATACGGGCGCGGCGATCGACAGCCTGCGCCATCTGCTGCTGCCGACGGTCACCCTGGCCTTCTTCAATCTGGCTCTGCTGAGCCGCCTGACGCGGTGGGCGCTGCTGGAGGTCCTGGAGGAAGATTACGTGCGCACGGCACGGGCGAAGGGGCAACGCGAGCGCGTCGTGTTGTACCGCCATGCGCTGCGCAATGCGCTCCTCCCGATCGTCACCATCGTCGGCCTGCAGTTCGGCAACGCCCTGGGCGGCGCGGTCGTCACCGAGACGATCTACGGCTGGCCGGGGATGGGGCGGCTGGTCGTGCAGGCCATCGGGCAGCGGGACTTCCCGGTGGTGCAGGGCGCCGTGCTCATCCTGGCCCTGATCTTCTCCGTCTTCAACCTGCTGGTGGATCTGACGTATGCATTCATCGACCCGCGCATCCGCTACGAGTAACCGGCCGCGGACCGGACGCCGGCTGATCTGGCGCCGGCTGACCGTCTCGGCCAGGGTCGGACTCGTGGTGCTGGCGGTGATCGGCTTCGCGGCGGCTGCGCCGACGGTCATCACGCGCGCGGACCCCGAGGAACTTGACATCCTGTCGCGGCTGGCCCCGCCTTCCGGCCGCCATCCGATCGGGACCGACCACATCGGCCGGGATCTGCTGAGCCGGCTGGTCTATGGGGCGCGCGTCTCGCTGCTCGTCGCCGTGGCCTCGGTGAGCGGCGCCGCCCTGGTCGGCGTGGTCCTCGGCCTGCTGGCGGGCTATTACGGCCGGTGGGTGGACGGCGCGGCGATGCGCCTGGTGGATACGTTCCTGGCATTCCCGGCGATCTTGCTGGCCCTGGCCCTGGTCGCCGCGCTGGGCGCCGGCGTGACCAGTGTGATCATCGCCCTGGTGCTCGTCTTCTGGACGCAGTACGCCAGGGTGGTGCGGGCCGTGACGCTGGCGGAGAAGGAGAAGGCCTACGTGGAGGCGGCACGGGCCATCGGCGCCGGCGACTGGCGCATCCTGGCCCGGCACATCCTGCCCAGCGTGCTCTCGCCCGTGATCATCCTGGCCACGCTGGGCATGGGCACCGCGGTCGTCGCGGAGTCGACGCTGTCCTTCCTGGGGATGGGCGTGCAGCCGCCCGCGCCCTCCTGGGGGTGGACGCTGGCCTTCGGGACGCGATACCTCCGCGATGCGCCTCACATCGCCACCTTCTCCGGCCTGGCCATCATGGCGACCGTGCTCGGCTTCAACCTGGTGGGAGACGGCATCCGCGACCTGCTCGATCCGAAGTTCCGGCCCCAATGACGGCTTGACGCAGTGACGAGAGGAGAGTGGTGATGCCGACCCGCATCTACCGTCCGATTCACGTCGGGACACTGGCCAGCGGCACCGGCCTGCTTCTCCCGGTGCACGAGATCAAAGGAGACCGGCCCGGCCCGACGGTGGGCATCTCCGCCGGGATCCACGGCGAGGAGGCCACAGGCGTCGAGATCGTGTACCGGTTCCTGCACACCGTCGAGTTGAACGGCCTGGCCGGGCGGCTGCTCGTCATGCCCGTGGCCAACCCTTTCTCGTACGCGGCGGTCAGCCGCGGCACGCCGATCGACATGATGAACCTGAACCGCGTCTTCCCGGGAAACGCCGGCGGCCACCTCACCGAGCAGATGGCGCACAAGATCGTGGAGGGCTTCCTGCGGTCCCTCGATGTGTACGTCGACCTCCACTCCGGCGGGTCCACGCCGACCGTGGATTACGTGTACATCATCAACGCCGAGGAGCTCTCCCGCGCCTTCGGCTCACGCCTGCTGTACCGGCCCAAGGAGACCCTGAACGGGACGTCGATCAGCGTGACGCGAGGACTCAACATCCGCTCCGTCGTGGTGGAACTGGGCGGCGGCCGCGTCGATCAGAGCGCCTACGTGTCCCGGGGGATCGCGGGCCTGCTCAACATCCTGCGCACGCTCGACGTGCTGCCCGGTCCGGTCAGCCCGCCGCCGGCGCAGGTCGTGCTGCGGGAGATCGTCACCCTCCGCCCGCACCACGGCGGCCTGCTGCTGCCCGAGGTGACCGAGATGGGCGGCGAGGTCCGCGGAGGGCAAGTGCTCGGCCGCGTGGTCAGCCCGTATTCCACGGAAGAGCTCGAGGTCATCCGCTGTCCCTTCGAGCGCGGGGTCGTCGTGCTGACCCACCTCGCGCCCAGTGTCGTCGAGCCGGGCATCTACGGCTTCATGATCGGAAACCTGGCCACGGCGGAGGCGTAGAGCGCGCTGTCGGCGAGGCGGCGCGCACCCGGCGGGGAGGACCTGCGGCCCCAGAGAACTCTGTGTGTATGACGGATTCCGGGCTTCACCGCCTCACGGCGTCGCAGGTCGCCGAAGGCATCCGCACGCGATCCCTCTCGCCCGTGGGGGTCGTCGAGGACTGTCTTGCACACATCGAGCGGATCGATGCGCAGCTGCGGGCCTGGGTGTATGTCGACGCCCGCGGAGCGCTGGATCAGGCGCGTGTTCTCGAGGCTGAAGCCCGCGCGGATCGGCCGCGCGGACCGCTCCACGGTGTCCCCGTCGCGTTGAAGGACATCTTCGACGCCGCCGGCATGGCCACGACCTCGGGCGCCGGCGCCTTCGCCCAGCGCACGCCGGAGCGCGACTCGCGCTGCGCGGCCCTGCTGCGCGAGGCCGGGGCGATCATTCTCGGAAAGACCGTGACGACGCCGTTCGCCTTCGCCGATCCAAGTCCGACGCGGAACCCCTGGAACTTAGACCACACCCCCGGCGGATCCTCGAGTGGTTCCGCGGCGGCTGTTGCCGCACGTATGGTTCCGCTGGCCCTGGGCTCCCAGACGATCGGCTCGACGATCCGCCCCGCCGCCTATTGCGGCATCGTCGGGCTGAAGGGCACCTACGGCGCGGTCAGCACCGAGGGCGTCACACCGCTTTCGGGAAGCCTCGACCACGTCGGGATCTTCGCCCGCACGGTGGACGATGCGGCCCTTGCCTTCGCGGTCCTCGCGGAGCCACGTCGGATGGCGACCTCCTCCGTGGGGTCAGCCGTACACTCAGGCCCCGCCGCACAGGCCGCCCCGACCGCGCCGCGGTTCGGCGTCCCGCGCGACTTCATCGACCGCCGCGCCGCGGAAGACGTAATCGCGCACCTCGACGCTGTGGCCGCCTCGTTTGCGCGGGCCGGAGCGGTGGTGAGCGAGGTTGCGCTGCCGGACGGCTGGACCCGCATTGACGACGTGGGCCGGCTCATCCTGCGCGTGGAGGCCGCCGCGTTCCATGATCGGTGGTTTGCGCGCCACGCCGACGAATACCCGCCGAAGATCCGGGAACTGGTCACCGCCGGTCAGACTGTTCCGGGCGTGGCCTATCTCCTCGCGCATGAGGAACGCTACCAGTTCCGCAGAGAGATGTCTTCGGTCTTCGACCGATGTGATGTTCTGTTACTGCCCGCGGCGCCGACCACCGCTCCCCCGCTCTCCGAGGGGACCACCGGGGACCCTGTATTCTGCGCGCCGTGGAGCTTCACCGGACTCCCCGCGATCGGTCTGCCGAGCGGTCTCTCGAACAGCGGGCTGCCGCTGGCGGTCCAGCTCGTCGCGCCGATGCTGGCCGAGGAGCGATTGCTGGACGCCGCGCGGTGGTGTGAGCGCACCCTGGAGTTCTCCTTCGAGCCCGGACTGCTGCGGCGCGAGTCGCAGCGATGAGCGGAATGCTCGACGTCGTATTCGTCGGCCACTTCGCCCGAGACCGCCTGGTCATCGGCGGGGTGGCGGAGGCGGCCTCCGGCGGCGGCGTGTACTACGGCGCGATGGCCGCGCGCCGGATGGGTTACTCGGTCGCGGTGGTCACGAAGCTGCACCCCGATGACTTCTCCTTCCTCGACGAGATGCGCCGCGAGGGAATTGTCGTACACGCTGCGCCCGCGCCGGAGACCACCGGGATCGAGAACGTCTACCCCGACCGCACGATGGACCGTCGCATCTGCCGGCCGCTCGGATTCGCGGGCCCGTTTGCCATCGCAGAGATTCCCAGGCTCGCGGCGCGGGTCACGGTCATCACGCCGCTCATGGCCGGTGAGGTCTCCGCCGAGATCGTGCGTCTGCTCGCCTCGCGCGGCCCCATTGGGCTCGACGTGCAGGGGTTCGCCCGGGTGCGGGATGGCCAGACGCTCGTGACGCGGGACTGGCCGGGGAGGACGCGGGACCTGGCCGGCGTGACCTACCTCAAGGCGGACGACGCGGAGGCGGAGGTACTCACCGGGCTGACCGACCTGCGCAAGGCGGCGCAGGCGTTCGCCGACCTCGGCCCCCGGGAAGTCGTCCTGACCCACGCCGGAGGAGTCCTTGCGTTTGCCGCAGGGAAGTTTTCCGAAGCCCGCTTCACCCCGCGAGAAATCCTCGGGCGCACCGGACGCGGTGACACGACGTTCGCCACCTACGTTGCCGCGCGACTGGACGCCGATCCGGAGTACGCTTGCCGGCTGGCCGCGGCTGTGGTCTCGCTGAAGATGGAGCACCCGGGTCCCTATCGCTTCACACGGGTGGAGGCGGAGCGGCGGATGGCCGGCTAGCGGCCCCCTGCGGCGAGGAGAAAGCGCGAGCGCTCCAGCCTCGGTGCTGCCGGAGCGCCCGTGGCGTTGCGCCCGTGAACTTGTGCGCCTACTTGATCTCGAACTCCTTGGAGGACAGCACCGCACCGCCGGGCCCACGGGCCTCAACCCGCCACCGGCCCGTCCACTCCGGCACGATGCGCTTGGAGCTCCACGTGCGGAACCGCGAGGACCTCACCTCGAGGGAAACGGTGGCCATCGTCCGGCCCTGCCGGGTCCAGACGTGCTGGATCGTCCCCGGACCACCTTCCACCTCGGTGAAGTAGAAGAGTTCCCCGACATCGGCGCCGACCGGCATCGTCGCCTCAACCGGCTGCCTGTTGTCGATCCGGGTGGCAAGCACGTCCCGCACGACCTTCATCTGCGCCTGGGAAAAAACGGGCCCGCCGGATGCCGCGAGCACCCCGGCGACCAGCACACCGCCGACCGCAGCCTGCCAGATCCGCATGGGGGACCACCCCGTAGCTGGTGGGATGCCTGTGAAGGCTCATCCGGTCACATGCCCCGGCGCCGCGCGGGGCAGGCGGGGGGCCTACTTCTTCGAGGGGGATGAATCCCGTGGGCGCGGCGTCGCCTCTTCACCCTCTCCCTCCGCCGGGATCGCCGCCGAGAGGATGCCGTCCGCGACCTCACGTACGGACCTGCGCAGGTCCCGCGCCCTGCGGTGGATGAGGAGATGCGCTTCTTCCTCGCCGATGCCCAGGCGTTTCATCAGCACCCCTTTGGCGCGCTCGGCGATCTTCCGCGTCTCCAGGGTCTCGGCGAGCTGCCGCAGATCGGCCCCCCGGGCCAGCGCCATCTCGAGCGCGGCCAGCAGCTGGTCTTCGCGGACCGGCTTCACGACGTACCCCAGCGCTCCCGCCGCGCCGGCCTCCCGCAGCAGGTCGCGGTCGCTGAAGGCAGTGACGAAAACGACCGGGAGGGCGAAATCTCTCTTGAGCAGCCGTGCCGCCTGCAGCGTGTCCATGCCCGGCATCTTGATGTCGAGCAGGACGACGTCGGCCGGCTGCTGGGGCAGCATCTCGAAGACCTCATCGGCGGTGGAGGCTTCCCCCACGATCTCGTAGCCGGCGTCCTCCAGCATGGCCCGCAGGCCCATGCGGATGATGGCCTCGTCGTCGGCGATGATCACGCGTACGCCCATCACAGCCTCGGAGAAACAGAACACCCGCGCCGTCGAGCAGCGCGGGCGTCGCGGCCCAGTCGGTGCCGATCGTGTGTGCGTTATTCTACCATCGGGTCGCCCTGTGTCAAGCCTCGGCCGTCAGCGCACGGTCGCCGCGTCGTTCTTGTAATCTTTCTGGATCATCCACTTCCGCGGATCGACCTCCACCTGCCGGACAGGCTTCGAAGTCGTCGTCGTCACCGCGACCTCGCCGTTCGCCGGCACGTCGGTCTTCTCGATCAGCGTGTCGCCGTCCATGACGAATCCGACCTCGACGATCATGCGCCCTGTGCCGAGGTTGCGGATGACGGCGGTCGTCGTGGTCCCCCCGCCGGCCACGGAGGTTGACCGGACATCGCCCACCGTGTAATCAGGCAGGACCTTGTCATGGATCCACTGCTGGAAGAACGAGTGGAGCGGCCGGCCCGCAGCCCGCTCCATCGCCTCCTGGAAGTCGGAGAGGCGTGCCGCCCGCCCCCGAGACGCGCGGAAGTATGCCGCCAGCCCCTGCTTGAAGGCCTCCTCCCCGATGAGACCGCGCAGCATGTGCAGGACGAGCGCACCCTTGGAGTAGATGACCGGGCGGGCCGGGCCGCGGTAGTTGGCGAAGGTGATCGAGGCGATCGACGGCTCGGTGCGCGTCCCGGCGACGCGGCCGTAGTTGTCCCGCTCCTCCTGCAGTTCCCGCTTGAACGCCTCGGGTCCCAGCAGCGCCTCCACGGCCATCAGGGCGAGGTACTCGGCGAACCCTTCGGACAGCCAGATGAACCCCACCCCCTTGGGCACGGTGCGGCTCGGCACGTAGCTGTGCGCGACCTCGTGCGCCATGAGCAGGAGCAGGAACGAGTCGCGGTTGAGACTTCCCGAGAAGGTGTTCTTGAACGCCCGGTCGTCGATCAGGAGGAACGCCGGATAGCCGATGCCGCCGCTGACGATGAGCAGCGAGACCGTGCGCAGTTCGGCGTAGGGGAACGCGTACAGCAGGCCGCTATAGAACTCCACCGCCCGGCCGGCGAAGCCGGCCAGTTTGTCCAGGTTGCGGTCCTCCCCCGGCTGCACGTAGAACTGCATGGTCACGCCCTGCACAGTGCGCTCGCGCACCGTGTGCCGACGGCCGCCGGCGATGGCGATCCACGGCACGGCGACCTCCGAGTCCCACTTCGTAGTGGTGCCGATTCGGGACACCAACTTGCCGGTGGCGCCGACGTTGTACCCGCCGGGGACGGTCAGCGTGAGCACGACACGGCCGAGGTTCGCCGAGAAATCCCCGAATGGGCTGATCAGGACCGGGTACAGGCTGCCCCACCGCACGACGACGAACTCGTCGTAGATGTACAGCGGCTGTCCCTCAAACTCGAACGTGACCGGCAGCCTGGCGCCGGGCGTCAGGGCGGGCTGGAAGGTCAGGGTGAGGTTGTCCTGCTGCCGGGCGGCCGTCACCTCGTGGCCGGGGGCGCGGACGGACGTCAGTTTCATGTCCGCGTCGAAGTAGAACCGTCCGGTGGTGACCGGGTCCGGAGCAGTGACCTCCATCATGGCCGTGGCCGAGCCGCGCAGCGTTCCCCGCGACAGGAAGCGGAGTTCGTCCCCTTCCGTGACTTCATACCGCAGCGGCACCGGCGCGATGGACGCCGTGATCTCGAAGGACCGGATGACGAGGTCGTCCAGGGTCGGCTGTGACGCGACGGGCGGCCGGAGCATCGCCACCACGAGAAACGCGCCGACCGCGATCAGCCCGACGAGGCTGAGCCCTTTAATGGGAGTCCCCCAGACCAGCATATAGAGAACCGTTTACTAATCTTATCTGCGTGCTCCTCCTTGAGTGGTGCGTCACCCGGGTCTGTACTCCGCCTTCGTCGCTCGTTCGTTCTGGTCGTGCTGGCGATCGCGAAAAAGGAGGTGCCTGCAGATGAAGCGGGCCTCCCTCAGCAGGTCAAGGCGCTGCTCGACAAGGCCGTGGCCCGGCTACGCTGAGTGCCTGCTGCGGAACGAAGGCGTCTAGCGGCGCAACCCCCGGGGCATGTCCCTCTGGCAGTCCAAAGGAGGGAGCACAGATGATGGCTACCCGATTCCTCTCGGGGGTCTTGATCGCCGCCCTGCTCCTCGTCCCGGTTACCGTCACCTCCGCCGCGCAGCCCCCGAAGGTGAAGACGCTCAGCCCGGGGCAGACCTATTGCCCCTCGCGCACGATCGTCAACAACAAGATCGCGGTCAAGCGCGGCGTCTGCTACACGCTCTTCGTGATGCGCGACGCGAAGAAGACCTACCTGGCCTTCGGACCGAAGGACGCGAAACTCGCGGCGGGTCAGGTGGTCCGCCTGGATACCCCCGAGGGCGCCAAGCTCGGGAAGCGGATAGTCTACCGGGTTCCGGTCAGGGTTTCCGGGGAAGCGGTGCCGGTGAACTCCATCCGTATCGTCGGGGCCAAGGTCGAGGACTACGGTCTGCGCGTGGTCTTCACGGTCCTCGGCACGCCGTCGGAGAATCTGATGGTCATGTTCAGCGTGCAACAGACCAGCGCCAAGAAGTAGGGGCGACCTGCCAGAAGGCACGCTGAGGAATCGATCGTTCTCGCTGCGGGGGCTTCAATCCCCGGCAGTCTGCTTCCCTCTGCGGGCACGAGCTTCGCGCACGGCCTGCCAGCAGTACCACGCGGCCACCGTCCGGTACGGTCGGAACCGGTCCCCCTCACGGTCGAGCTCCTTTGGCGTGAGGAGGTCTCGCAGCCCGTAGATCAGCGAGTAGCCCTGCCGGACGCCGTAGTCGTGCACCGGCCACACGTCCAGCCGCCGCAACTGGAAGATCAGGAACATCTCCGCGGTCCACCGTCCGATGCCGCGGACGACCGTGAGACGATTGATGACTTCTTCGTCAGAAAGCCGCTGGATATGCTCGAGGGGAGCCGTGCCGTCGGCGACCTTCGCGGCGAGATCCCGGATCGAGTCGCTCTTATTGTTCGACAGCCCGACCTCACGGAGCCGCCGGCGGGGGAGGGTCAGGACCGCCTCAGGGGAGAGATCGCCGTCGAAGAGGGTCACGAACCGCTTGTGAATGGCCGCCGCCGCGGCGCCCGCAAGTTGCTGGTACAGGATGCTCTCGGCAAGCGCTTCGAAGTGGTCGCTGTTGCGTCGGGGCAGCCGGAACGGGCCGAGCCGCTTCGCGAGTCGGGCCATGACCTTATCGCGGCGCGCAACCTCGGCCGCGGCAGCAGCGAGGCTGATTCTAGGCACGCTTGATCAACCGCACGGCATCCTGTTGCCTCCCTGTGGTGGCCTGAGCGGGGCTGTGGTATCCATGGTGGAGACGACCGGATTCGAACCGGCGACCCCCTGCGTGCAAAGCAGGTGCTCTCCCGCTGAGCTACGTCCCCACGCGGTCCGGATTATTATACCCGGGAGTTGAGGTCCTCGACTACAGCTCCGGCGCGCGGCCGCGTACGGCCCAGGCGCGAGCCTGAGCGGTGATCGGTCGGTCCGGGTGTTCGACGGCCAATTCCTGGCAGAACCGTTCCCCTGGCATCCCAGGAACGGTACCAACAGGGCATCGAACGAGGGGAACTCCATCGGGATGGTCAGGGCCGTCTCCGCGACATCCCGCAGGTCGCTCTCCGTCCATAGAACGGAGAGTTCACCGATCCGACAGCACGGCATGTTGCGCTCGTGGCCGATGTCGAAGCGCACGCGCCTGCCGCCTGCGCGCGAACGGGCGTGCTCGACGAAGACGGCCGAAGGATCGATGCCCACGACCTCCACCCCGCGTGAGGCGCTTACCTCGAGGGCGAGCGAGCCCGTGCCCGATCCCACGTCGAGGACCCGGTCGCCATCGCGGATCCCCGCGAACTCGATCAGCAACGGGGCCAGCCGCCTGGAGCGCCACCGGAAGTTCATCGGCGGGGAGTGGGTGGAGGCGCGCGGCGGGGAGCGGGAGCAGATCCTTGACCCGGCGACCGGCGAGGTCATCGCCGAGGTCCCGCGGGGATCCCGGGAGGACGTGGACCGGGCGGTGGACGCCGCGGTCCAGGCCTTCCCCGCCTGGTCGGACAGCACGCCCGCCGAGCGGATGACGATGGTGCTGCGCCTGGCCGACCGCATCGACGCGCACGCCGAGGAGCTGGCGCAGCTTGAATCGCGCAACGTGGGGAAGCCGATCACCGCCTCCCGCGCCGACCTGCCGTTCATCTCGGACAACCTCCGCTTCTTCGCCGGGGCGGCCCGGACCCTGGAGGGAAAGGCGACCGGTGAGTACGTGCGCGGGATGACCAGCTGGATCCGCAGGGAGCCGATCGGTGTGGTGGCGCAGATCGCTCCGTGGAACTACCCGCTGATGATGGCGATCTGGAAGATCGGCCCGGCCCTCGCCGCAGGAAACTGCGTCATCCTCAAACCCTCCGAGTGGACGCCGCTCACGTCCCTGCGCCTGGCGGAACTGGCCGCGGACATCTTCCCGCCGGGAGTCCTGAACGTCGTCACGGGGGACGGGGTCCCGGTGGGCTCGAGCCTTGTGGAGCATCCCCGCGTCGGGATGGTGTCACTCACCGGCGATGTCTCCACGGGGAAGATCGTCGCCAGAACGGCGTCGGACTCGCTGAAGAAGGTGCACCTGGAGCTCGGAGGGAAGGCCCCCGTCATCGTCTTCGACGACGCGGCCGTGGACGCGGTCGTGAACATGGTCAAGTTCGCCGGCTTCGCCAACACCGGGCAGGACTGCACGGCGGCCACGCGGGTCCTGGCCGGATCGCGAATCCATGATGCCCTCCTCGAGGCGCTGGTCCCCGCCGTGGAGTCCATCAAGGTTGGGGATCCCCGGGACGAGGCGGTGGAGGTCGGCCCGCTGGTGTCCCGACAGCAACTGGAGCGGGTCGCCGGATTCGTCGATCGGGCCCGCGCCTCCGGTGCGCGTGTCCTCACGGGCGGTGATCGGCTGGGGGACCGCGGGTTCTTCTACCGGCCGAGCGTGGTGACCGAGGTGGCGCAGGACTCCGAGCTGATCCAGCGCGAAGTCTTCGGACCGGTCGTCACCGTTCAGCGCTTCGCGGACGATGCCCAGGCCCTGGCCTGGGCGAACAGCGTGGATTACGGCCTTGCCGCATCGGTGTGGACGCGCGACATCGGGCGCGCGCTGCGCGCCGCCCGCAAACTCCAGTTCGGCACCGTGTGGATCAACACCCACTTCGGCCTGACCGCGGAGATGCCGCACGGCGGCTACAAGCACAGCGGCTACGGCAAGGACATGTCGGTGTACGCGCTTGAGGAGTACACGCAGGTCAAGCACGTCATGGCCGCGTTGGACTGACAGATCATCGGAGGTGGCCCATGCCGAAGTACCTGTTCCAGGGTTCGTACACCGCGGAGGGGGTCAGAGGGGTGCTGAAGGACGGCGGCACGAAACGCCGGGCGGTGGCGCAGCAGGCGATCGAGAGCGTCGGCGGAAAGGTCGATGCGTTCTACTTCGCCTTCGGGACGAATGACGTGGTGACCATCATCGACGCGCCGGACAACGTCAGTGTCGCCGCCGTCTCGTTGGCCATCGCCGCCAGCGGTGCTTTTGCCGGTCACACGACCGTGCTGCTGACGCCGGAAGAAGTCGACCAGGCGACGAAGAAGGCCGTCCGCTACACACCGCCTGGGCGATAGGCTGACGTCCCTCCATCACCGCGGCACGAAGGTGGCCACGCCGACCTCTCGGGCCAGGTCGTGCAGCGCTTTGTGGTCCGGGGCGCGCACGGCGAGATCAGGGCGGGAGGCGAACGGAACGGTCAAGGGCAGCGACAGCCGTTTGTTCAGCAGGATCCGGTCGCGCAGCGGCCCGAGGCGTGTGCGCAGGCTGCTGTCGTCAAGGCTGTCCAGCAGCGCCTCGACGGTGCCGTGCCGTTTCAGGAGCGCGGCCGCGGTCTTGGGCCCGATGCCCCGCACCCCGATGATGTCATCCGATGTGTCGCCCACCAGCGCACGGAGGTCGGGCACCTGGGCGGGCGTCACGCCGAACGCCGCCAGGACGCCGGCCGCATCCACCGTCTGCATCTCGCTGACGCCGCGCACGGGCCGGAGCACCCAGACATGCTCTGAGACAAGTTGATAGAAATCGCGGTCGCTGGTCACGATGCGCACCGGCAGCCGGCCGGGCCGGCGCGCCAGCGTGGCCAGGACGTCGTCGGCCTCGTACCCTTTTTCGAGGAACGCGCGGGCGCCCGCGGCCTCCACGAACCGCAGGGCGTAGGGGATCTGCCGCTTGATCTCCTCGGGGTGCTCGTAGTGGTTGATTTTGTAGTTCGGGTCCAGACCGTGTTTCAGAAGCGGCGGATCCGCGGTGAAGGCCACGGCCATGTGCGACGGTGTGAGGGCGGCGCGCAATTGCCGGAACATCCCGGCAAAGCCGTACAGCCCGTTGGTGGGCAGGCCGCGGGGGCCCGTCATCGGCGGGACGGCGTGCGCCGCCCGATAGAGCAGCGCGTCGCCGTCCACCAGCAGAAGCAGCCCGGTCCCGGACACCTTCCGCGTGCTCAATCCGACCAGGTGACCTTCAGACGCAGGTCCACGAGGCGCAGCGAGATCAGGAAGGCGTGCGGCGAGCCCACGAACACCGTCCTGGAGCGGTTCAGATCGAGGTCGAGGCTCAGCCGCACGGGCTGGAACCCCTCCAGCAGCGGATTGAAGACCAGCACCTGCGCGTCAGCCGTGACCACAGCGACCGGCAGGCCAGGACCCTCGGCGCGGACGGTCAGGACCCCCTTGAAGAGGTCGCCGCGGAGCATGACCAGCGTCCGCAGGTGCTCACGGTACAGGGCGACATCCACGCCGCGGCGCGCGGAGGAGTAGGGCGCCGGGGCGCGCACGCGCGAGACCTGCACGACGTACTCGCGGATGAGCATCCGCCCCAGGGGGATGCTGATTGAGAAGCGCTCCGTCTGGCCCGGTCCCATCTCCCAGGGGATACCGTCGCTGCCCATCGCTACGAGATCGCCCGCCGGGCCGAAGCCGGAAGCGTCGATGACCAGCGGCGCGACCGCGGCGGAACCGGCGTTGGTGACCCCGCCCGTGATCACGAGACTGCGGCCTTCGAGCGCGTGCGACACATCGGTCAGCAGAATCCTCGGCGCGGGAGCGGCCGCAGAGAGGCGACCGGCCGGGAGGGACAGGCCGATGAGGACGACGGTGACCAGACCGATCGCGCGCATTGCCGGGGTGGAAACGCCTCGTGAGTACCTATTCTCCTCCTGTCAGAACGCAACCCTCCGCCGATTTGTGCTGGCTCAGCGGGGGAGGACGAGCGAAACCGGAACGACTCTTCCCGCGAAAACGGTGATCATCTCCGAAACCCCACCGGCCGTTACCAGGTAACCGCCGGGACGTAGATCGACGAATCCGAACCACCCACGGCCGCTCGTGCGTCCCGAGGCGACAACTGTGCCGGCCTCATCGTAGAGCTCGACCAGCACCTGATCCGCGGCGGCGCCGTCGGCCCTCAGCGCAGTGCCGTAGATGTGGCCGGTTGTGGCTGCGAGTTTCCAGGGCATCGCCGGAACGGCGACCGTGGTTGCGAAGAGGGGGAGGCGGTTCGGGTCGGGGTCGGCGACGGTGAGGGCCCGGGCGAGGTCGAACCGCGCGAACTCGGGCGAGCGGCGGCGCTGGTTGACCAGCGTATCCGGCGTCCGGTAGGAGAATCCCACCCAGCCCGCGGCCGGTTGCCCGTCGGCGCGGTGAGCCAGCGCCTGGCGGATCTGCGCGATGCTGTCTTCCACCGGATTGAGGTACAGCGCCGTACCGACAGCGACCTGGCGGCCGTGCTGGTGGTCCGTCGCGAAGCGGTTCCACGCCTCAAACATCGAGCGCTGGCCCGGCGGCGGAGGTTGCTCCCGCCGGTAGTTCATCGGAATGTTGAGATCGAGGATGCCCTCTGCCATCCAGCCCCGCCAGTCCTGAAGCACCTCGCGGTACGGCCGGGACTGTGTCCAGGCCCCGGCATCGCCGGAGATCGTGCCGTAGGTGATGGTGTCCGCGCTGACGCGCAGGAGGGGCTTGAGGGCGTATGACTCGAGGTAGATGCGGCGGACGATCCCGGTGATCTGGTCCCGCCGCCAGGCCATCCACTCCGGATCGGTCGGATCAGGGACATCCCGCCGGCCGGTGAGGGCCTGAAAGCGGGCCAGCGCCACCGGATTGTAGCCCCAGGACGGGATGTTCTCCCCGGAGTTGAAATCCGGGTAGCGGATGAAATCGAGGTTGATCCCATCCACGTCGTAGTTGCGGACGATGCTGAGGTACATCTCGACGATGTAGTCCGCGGCAGCCGGATGCCCGGGGTCGAAGAAGTAGAGGTTCCCTCCGCGGACGGCGCCGTCGAACCGCCGCGTCACCCAGTTCTCCGCCTTCGCCGCAGCAGGACCGTGCGCGTGGAAGACGTGGTCTGGATCGCGCGGCGGGAGGTCTCCCGCCCACATCACCCCGGCGTTGAGCCAGGCGTGCACCTCGATCCCCGCAGCGTGGGCCCGGTCGATCAGGGTTTGCAGCGGGTCATACGGATACGGATCGATCTCCGCCTCGGTCCGGGGCATGATCGAGCGGTTGCACAGGCAGTCGGCGCGCCGGGCCACCTGGGCGACGATGGCGTTGAAGTTGGCGGCCCGGGTTTCCGCCACGAGTTGCTCGATCTCCGCTTCGGTGTAGAGGCCGGGTCCGAAGCTGTCCACCCAGTAGGCGCGGAACTGGCCGGGGCCGGCCTGAGAGATCTGCGCCGATGATGGTGCGGTACCAGATGTCATCAGGACGAGCAGGCCGACGACGACCACGATGCGCGCCATCTCACCAAGACAGACCTTATCCGGATCGGGGGTGGGTTGTCTATGGCGGACTAACCTGGCCGCACCGCGGTGTGGATGGCGACGATACCGCCGGTGAGGTTCCGGCAGCTGACGCCAGTGAAGCCGGCCGCGCGGATCATCCCGGCCAGGACGGGCGGCGGCGGGAAGCGCCTGATGGACTCGACGAGATATGCGTAGGCGTCCGCGTCCCCGGTCAGCCACCCTCCGATGAAGGGGATCAACACCGCGTACGCCCGGTAGGCCGCGGCCCAGGGCTGCACCGGCCGCGCGAACTCGAGGATGACCAGCCGGCCTCCGGGAACGAGGACCCGCCTCAGATCCTTCAGGGCCTCGTCGAGGCGCGTCGGGTGTCGGAGGGCGAACGCGGTCAGCACGGCATCGAACGATCCGCTGCGAAACGGCAGTTGCACGATGTCGCCGCCCACCCAGCGGACGGCCGTCCCGGTGCCGCGCTTCATCCGCGCCGCGGCCATCATCTCCAGGGAGACGTCCACCGCGGTGACCCTCGCTCCCGTCGCGAGGGCCAGCCGGGCCAGGTCCCCTGTGCCGGCGCCTGCGTCGAGCACGCGCTCTCCACGCTGCAGCCCGGCCTCGGCGACGGCCCGCCGCTTCCAGGCGTGATGGAGTCCTGCGCTGAGGACGGAGTTCGCCAGATCATAGCGCCGGGCGATCGAAGCGAACATCGCCTGCGTCCGTTGCGCCCCCATCTTTCTCTAGGTCCGCGGATTCCCGCCCGTCCATCTTCCCGGCGCGGTCGCCGGCATGAGGCAGGCGGGGGAACGGCATCCTATAATGAAAGAACAGATTTGCGACCGACGACGGGAAGATGAGGAGGCCTCATGCTGATCTCTCAGAAGCTGACGGACGCCATCAATGCTCAGATCGGCCGTGAGTTCGGCGCGTCGCAGCAGTACGTGGCGATCGCCGCCCACTTCGGCGCGGAGCACCTGCTCAACCTCGCCCGCTACTTCTACCGGCAGGCCGAGGAAGAGCGGGACCACGCGATGAAGTTCGTGCACCACGTCGTGGAAGCCGGAGGCCGCGTGGTCGTTCCCGCCATCTCCGCCCCCAAGGACCGCTTTGCCACTGTGGAGGAAGCGGTGAAGCTCTCGCTCGACTGGGAGATGGAGGTGACCAAGCAGATCTACGCCCTGGTCAACCAGGCCGCCCAGGAGGGGAACTGGATCACCCACCACTTCCTGCAGTGGTTCGTGGACGAGCAGCTGGAGGAAGTCTCCAGCATGGACCAGCTGCTGAGCGTCGTCAAGTTGGCCGGCCCGCAGCTCCTGCTGGTCGAGGACTACTTGGCCCGCACGGGGCACCCCCAGGAGGGGAAGGGGAGCTGAGATGGCTAGCTCCGGAGCGTCCAGAACGGACCGGTGAGCCCGATGCTGCGGAACACGGCCTCGGCTTCCTCGGGAGTCCTGCGCCGCCAGCTGGGACTGAGCTTGTCCGCGTACCAGGCCCGGGCGAGCTCCCACCCTTGGGCCGGGGTCAGCGACGCGCCCTGCGGCAGCCCCCGTGACGTGCACCACCGGTGGACGTGCTCCTCCGACCGGAAGAGCAGCATCGTCGATCAGGTGAAGCCGATGTTGTCCCACCATCGGGCCGCAGGGACGGCGAAGTGGATGACTCCCGCCTCATCAGCGAGGCGGCGGTCGCGGACCGTCAGCCGAAGCGGCTCGGCGCAGTCCGGGCAATGCGTCTGCAGCGTCCCGTCGGCGTCGAGGAGGGCGAGCACGCCCAGCCCGTCCCAGATGCAGTTGCCGAAGTAGGTGCGGCCCCGCGCCTCGACCCGAAAGTCGGTGGGGACGGCGGAGAACGGATGGGCCATCCAGATGTTCGTCGTCGCTGGCGCGAGGGCGATCACCTTGCCCGCGGCCAGCCGCTGGAGCGAGGCCGCCACCGCGCCGGGCGACGCTCCGACGCCGGCGGCGATCTCTTCGAGAACGGGGACCGTCCCCGTCTCCGCCGCGCGTTCGAACACGAACAACCGGACCCGCCGGTCGAGGGCCTCGTCCATCAGGCGATCCTCTAGACGGCGCCGACGAGCTTCGTGGCGCGGACGCTGTCCAGGTAGGCCTGCACCTGGGCGAGCTCGACCTGCCAGGCGTAGGTCGAGATGTAGGGCTTGAACCCCAGCTCGTAGTTGATCTTCAGCATCGGCGCGTTGCTGTCTGCGTTCCCGGTGCGGATCTTCGCCACCTGCGGTCGCTCGCGCAGGACCTTCTCCAGCATCGCGGCCTTCATCCAGCGACCCAGGCCCCGGTTCTGGAACTCCGGGAGCACGCCGGTGGCCTCCTGTCTCAAGATTCGCGGCCGGTTCGGATGCCAGACGACCTCGGTGAGCCCGGCGAGGCGTCCGGTCGCCTTCTCGCGGGCCACGATCGTCCACACCTCTTCGCCCCGTTCGGCGGCTGCCCGGTGCCATTCCCGGACCTGATCCGGGGTGGCCTGAAAGTCATCGATCTGGAGAGAGCCTCGCGGCGCCCTGTTCATGGCCTGCAGGACGGCGGCGAACTGCCCGATGTGTTCCTCCGGAATCCCCTCGGTCCAGACCAGCAGCTCGAAGTCTGAGGCCCGCTCCTTCGCTCTGGCCTGCCACAGCGGCAGGAGGTCGCGGTTGAGATCCCGCAGGTCCAGCTGGTTCGTATGGCCTTCCAGGCCGACCTGCGCCCCGATCCGGCGCAGGAACCCCTCCGCATCCGGGATGGTGCTCCGTGTGGAGGTTACCAGGAGGCGGCGTCCTTCGCGCGCCACGGCCTCGGCGATGCGCGCCAGCAACTGGGTCCCGATCCCGCGGCGGCGCAGCGCCTTGCGCACCGCGATCTCGAACTCCACCATGTGCCGGTTCTCGTCGGTGCGCATGACCGAGACGTGGGCGTCGGCGATGACCTGATCCCCATCCCAACCGGCCCAGTAGAGCACGTCCACGAATGCGGGGATGGCGCGGGCCCGGCGGATCTCCTCCTCCAGAGGGACCGGCGGGTCGTCGGGGAGGCGCTCCGCGCGGATTTCATTCATGAAAGCGTTCAGCGCGGCGTAGGTCTGCGCAGGCGCGTTCTTGATGTCGATCCGCTCGATGCGCATGCCTGCCCTCCTCAAGGGTACCTTTCGATGATATGGCAGCATGGGGGCCGCGGCAAGGCTTGCTCAGCAGGACCACCCTCACCGTCGCCCGAAGGTAGATGGCATCTTCGGGAAGATTGACCCAGGCGGCGGCGCCCCCCGCACACTGCCGCGAGACCGACGTACTGTCTCCACGGGAGGTGGGGCATGAGGTGGCGTTGCGCGGCAGTCATGCTGGTTGCAGTGCTCGCTTTGGCCCTGGTCGGCCCGGTTCGGGCCCAGGGGCCGGTGAAGATCACCTTGTGGCATGCCATGGGCGGGGCGCGCTACGAGGCCATCACGAAAGGTATAGCCGAGGGCTTCAACCGCGCCTATCCCAATTACACGCTGGAGCCACTCTTCACCGGTAGTTACGCGGAGACGCTGACCAAGGGCATCGCGGCGATCCGCGCCGGCAATCCCCCACACATCGTCCAGGTTTACGAGGTCGGGACCCAGACGATGATCGACAGCGGGGCGATCATCCCGGTCACCGACATGGTCAAGCCCGGCGAGATTAACTTCGCCGAGTACATCGACCCGATTCTCAAATACTACACCGTGCGCGGGAAACTCTACTCCATGCCGTTCAACTCCTCCACGGCGATCCTCTACTACAACAAGGATGTCTTTCGCCGGGCTGGACTCGACCCGGAGCGCCCGCCGCAGACCTTCGACGAGTTGGAGCAGATGGGCCGCCAGATCATCCGGAGCGGGGCGGCCCGCGGGGCCGTGACGTTCGGGTGGCCGGCCTGGATCTTCGAGCAGATGTTTGCCTATCACAACAAGGCCTACGCGAACAACGAGAACGGTCGCGCCGGGCGCGCGACGAAAGTGCTCTTCGACCAGCCCTTCGGCGTCTATCTGGCCTCACGGTGGGCGGCGTGGGCCAAGGAGGGGCTGCTGATCTACGGCGGCCGTGAGTACGCTCCCAATCGGGCCTTCCTCGCCGGTGAGGTGGCCATGCTCATGCAGTCTACGTCGCAGGTCAGCACGATCCAGCAGGGGGCGAAGTTCGCAGTCGGCACGGCGTTCTTGCCGCGCATCCCGGGCCAGCCCCGCGGCAAGTCGGTCATCGGCGGAGCATCGCTGTGGGTCCTGAAGGGTCGCGGCCGATCTCAGGCCGAACTGGACGCCATTGTGGCCTTCTTCAAGTACCTGAACCAGGCGGCGCAGACGGCGCAGTGGCACAAGGACACCGGCTACTTCCCGGCCACGCAGTCCGCGGTGAAGCTGCTCGAGGCCGAGGGGTGGTTCACGAAGAATCCCAACTTCCTCACGGCCTTCAGGCAGATTCAGGTCGGACCCGATACCGGAGCAACGCGCGGCGTGCTCCTGGGGAATTTCGTCCAGATCCGCGACATCACCGACACGATGCTGGAGCGTATCTTCAGCGGCCGCATGACCCCGGCAGAGGCTGTTCGCGTCAGCGCCGAGGAGGCGAACAAGGTACTGGAGGAGTACAACCAGACGTACAAATAACCGCCTCGGCCGGTCGCCCCTGACGCGCCCGGCACCCGGCCCACTGCGGGTGAATGCGTGGAAGGTCGCTATCCCGACCGCGTCCTGCCTTATGTGCTGGTCGCGCCGTCGGTCATCATCGTCCTGTTGTTCCTTCTGATTCCTTCGGGGGAGGCTCTCTGGCAGAGCCTCTCCCGTATCAACCCCTTCAGCGGGCAGGCCACGTTCCTTGGCATCCGCAACTTCGTGGTTCTCCTGGCTTCTGAGGAGTACCGGCACAGCGCCGGCGTGAGCGTCGTCTTCACCGCGGCGACGGTCGTGCTCAGCTTGAGCACGGCGCTGGCCATGGCGCTGCTGGCCAACCAGCGTCTCCATGGGATCGGCATCTATCGGGTCGCGCTGATCTGGCCCTATGCCCTGTCGCCGGCGGTGGCCGGCACGATTTGGGCGCTGCTGTTTGAGCCCTCGACCGGCGTCGTCACCTACCTGCTGCGCGAAACGGTCGGCGTGGCGCCGAACTGGATGATGAGCGGCCGGCTCGCCCTGCTGGTCGTGGTCGTGGCCGCGGCCTGGAAGCTCCTCGGGTACAACGTGGTGTTCTTCCTGGCCGGATTGCAGGCCGTGCCGGAGGAGCTCACGGAGGCCGCGGCGGTGGACGGGGCCCCGCCCTGGCGGCGGTTCTGGGCGGTGACCTTCCCCCTGCTGTCGCCGGTGACGTTCTTCCTGCTGATCACCAACTCGCTCTACGCCTTCTTCGAGGTGTTCGGGCTGATCGATGTCCTCACCCAGGGGGGCCCGGCCCGCGCCACGGACGTGCTGGTGTACAAGCTCTACCGGGACGGCTTCGTGAGCATCAACTGGGGGCTGGCCTCGGCCCAGTCGGTCCTCCTGTTCGTCCTTGTCGCCGCACTGACCATCTTCCAGTTCCGCTACGCGGGCCGGCGGGTGTTCTACTCGTGAGCGTCTCCATGCCGCTTCGTCGGGCGGCGCTCCCGGCGGTGCCGGTCCGCCGCGCCCTGGGAGTCGTGCTGCTGCATCTGGCTCTCATCGCCGCGGCGCTCGTCGTGGTCTTCCCGGTGTACTACGCGGCGACCGTCAGCACACACACCTTCCAGGAGGTCTTCAGCTACCCGCCCAGGCTGGCCCCCGGGGACGCGCTGTGGGCGAACTACGTGGCTGCGTGGCGCAAGGTGGGGATGGGCCGCCTGCTGCTGAACAGCACGGGCATCTCTCTGGCCGTCTCGCTCGGCAAGATTGTCCTCTCGGTGCTGGCCGCGTTCGCCTTCACCTACTTCCGCGACTTCCGCGCCAAGGGGCTGTTCTTCATGCTCATCCTGATCACCCACATGCTGCCGTTGCCCGTGCGCATCGTTCCCACCTACCAGCTCATGGAGCGTCTGGGGTGGATCAATACCTACGCGGCGCTGACGGTGCCGTTCTTCGCCAGCGCCACGGGCACGCTGCTCTTCCGCCAGTTCTTCCTGACGATTCCCCCGTCCCTCTCCGAAGCAGCGCGCATCGACGGGGCCGGCCCGCTGCGCTTTCTGGGACAGATCCTGCTGCCACTGTCCTGGAACAACCTCGCCGCGCTCTTCATGGTTGAGTTCGTCTACATGTGGAACCAGTACCTGTGGCCGCTCATCGTCACCACCAGCAACGACATGCGGGTGGTGCAGATCGGCATCAAGATGCTGGTGGCCACGGACGCGCAGGCCGAGTGGAACGTCATCATGGCCGGCGTGATGATGGCCATGCTCCCGCCGCTGGTCGTCCTCCTGATCCTGCAGCGTAGCTTCGTCCGGAGCATCAGCCTCGGTCAGGAGAAGTGACCAATATCCTCATCCTCGGGCTGGCCAGCCTGCTCACCGATGTGAGCACGGAGATGGTCTACCCGCTGCTGCCGCTCTTTCTGACGCAGGCCCTGGGCGCCTCCCCGGCGGTCCTCGGATTCATCGAGGGCCTGGCCGAGAGCACGGCCAGCCTCCTGCGGGTCTTCTCGGGCAACATCTCCGACCGGTGGGGTCGCCGCCGGCCGCTGGCCATCGCCGGGTACGCCGCATCCACCGCCGGCAAGGTGCTGCTCTACCTGGCCCTGAACTGGCCCACGGTGCTGGCCGGGCGTCTCGTCGACCGGCTCGGCAAAGGCATCCGCACCGCACCTCGCGACGCTCTCATCGCCGAATCCGCGGACCCGGCGATCCGAGGCCGCGCCTTCGGCCTGCACCGGGCGATGGACACCCTCGGCGCATCGATCGGCGTTGTCCTGGCCTACGTGTTCCTGCAGGCCTCCCCCGGTCAGTACCGGGCGATCTTCCTGTGGGCGCTGATTCCCGCGGTGCTCGCCGTGGCCGTGCTGTTTCGCGTGCGAGAACCCGCCGCTCCGGCGCGGCCCGAGCGCACCCCGCCGTTGCGGTGGTCTGCGCTGGACCGCCGGCTCCGGGGATTTCTCCTGGTGATCTTCCTCTTCACGCTGGGGAACTCGTCGAACCAGTTCCTGATCCTGCGCGCAACCTCGCTCGGCGTGTCTGCGGCGAACGTCATCCTGCTCTATTTGACGTTCAACGTGGTCTACACCGCCGTCTCGTATCCCGCCGGGCGCATCTCCGATCGCGTCGGCCGGCGTCTCGTGCTCGTCGCAGGCTACGCCGTGTACGGCCTGGTCTATCTCGGCTTCGGCCTGGCGCGCGAACCGGCCGCGGTGAGCGCGCTCTTCCCCCTGTATGGGATCTACATCGGACTCTCCGAGGGGGTGGAGAAGGCGCTGGTCGCCGACCTGGCGCCGCGCCATCTCCGGGCCACGGCGATCGGGCTCCACGCCACGCTGGTCGGGATCGGTCTCTTTCCCGCGTCGCTGCTGGCGGGCTGGTTGTGGACGGCGTTCGGTCCGGCCGCGCCGTTTTACTTTGGAGGGGCGCTGGGCCTCAGCGCGTCAGCGGCGCTGTTCGCAGTCTTGCCACCGGGCGCGCGGCGGGCCGCTACGGCGCCCGTGCCGTGATGAGATAGATCGTGCCGGCGTGGTCCACGACGTAGAGCTCGCCGTTCTGGTCTTCCCCGAAGGAGGAGATGCGCAGGTCGGTACTCAGCGCGGCAGCCATCGACCAGCGACTGCGCGTCGTCTCGGAGAGGATCCAGATCCGGCCGCTGCAGTAGTCACCGAAGAGATAGCGGCCGGCAAGAGCCCGGATACGGCTCCCGCGGTACACGTAGCCGCCGGTCACGGAACACCCCTGGCTGTGATCGTACGCGGCGATCGGCAACTCGAGCCCTGAGCGGTCGCAGCCGTCGGGCGGGCTGAAACAGTGCGCCCCTTCCATGATCCGCCACCCGTAGTTGCCGCCGCGTTCGATGAGGTCGATCTCCTCCCACTGGTTCTGGCCGACGTCGGCCAGGAACAGCCGGCCGTTCATCCGATCGAAGGAGAAGCGCCACGGATTGCGGAGACCATAGGCCCAGATCTCATCCCGCGCGCCGGCGCGGTTGACGAACGGATTGTCCGGCGGGATCCGATACGGTGTGCCGCCGTCCACGTCGATGCGCAGCAGCTTGCCGAGCAGTGTATCCAGGCGCTGGGCGGCGTTGTTGGGATCGCCGGCGGAGCCGCCGTCGCCCATGCCGATGTAGAGCATCCCGTCCGGGCCGAAAAGGTTCAGCCCGCCGTTGTGGTTGCGGAACGGCTGGTCGATCTCCAGCAGGATGCCCTCCGACACCTCTGCGACGTCTTCGTCCGGCGGTGATGCGCGATACTCGGCGATGACGGTGCGCAGTCTTCCACCCCGATCGGTGGTGTAGTTCACAAAGAATCGGCCGTTGCTGCCGAACCGTGGATGAAAGGCCACGCTGAGCAGGCCCAATTCGCCGCCGGAGATGACCCTGGCCCGGATATCGAGGAACGGTCGGGCCCGCAGCCGGCCGTTGCGGATGATGCGGATACGTCCCTCCTGCTCGACGACGAAGAGGCGGCCGGAACGGTCCCCGGCGTGGGTCACGTAGACGGGAGCGGCCAGCCCGGTGACCACGGGTCGGAGACCCAAAAGGGGCGCGGGGCCGGCTGCCCCTCCTGTCAGCCCGCCAAAGATGATCACCGGCACGATCAGTCCGGGGAGGGATCTGCGGGGAACCATCACTACCCCTAACGGCGCAATCGGTCAGGCGCTTCCCACGCGCCGCATCTTGTAGCGCTCGTAGATCAGGTCCACGCCCCCGTCGCGGATATCGAATTCCACCACAAGGCGGCGGCCAAGCGTCAGAGTGAAGAACCGGGCCCGGTCCGGTTCCAGGGCGACCGGGACCAGCGGAAGGGTCTGCTCGAGGAGCCTGTTCTTGATCTCCAGCATGAGGAAGTCTCCCGCTCGCTTCACCGTTCCGCCGTACGTCCCTCGGTACTTCTCCTGGATGAACTGCTCGAGGACGTCGAAGCGGGCAGTCACTGCCGGGACCTCCTTTATGCGGCTGTCTGCGCCCGTCGCGGGCGGCGCCATGCGTACAGGAGCGCGCCGAGGTAGGGGAGCACGATCGCCGCGGCCACCCACCCGGCGCGGCGGAGGAAGCGCATCCGGCGACGCCGCGCATCCCGGGTCACCGCGATCACCACGGCGTCATACACGAGAAATGGCAGCAGATAGCCGAGCAGGCGCAGATACTCGGTGACTGCCGGAGGTGGACCGGCGGCAGCGGGCGCGAATGCTGCGGCTTCAGGCGGAATGGCCGGAGCGGAGGGGATGTGGGGGATGTCCTGCGCCGATCGTTGCAGGCTCTCAGGGGTTGGCCAGGCCGGCGCGGGCGGGGCGGAGGGATCCGGCATCGACGGCTGCTTGGGCGGAGCCGGCTGGGTCCTCCAGTTCCCCGGAGAAAAGGTACCCGTCGCCGCCGAGCGGTACTGGAGCAGCATGACCGCAAGCGCGCCCGGATCGCCTCCGCCGACCCGGCTGAGGGGCGAGCCGCAACCGTACGCGTGCTGAATCGCCGGCGGTCGGCTGGACGTGAACCGGTTGTCCGCAAAGCATGTTCCGCCCCCGCTCGGCGCGGCGAGCGCGAGGTCGGCGCGCGCCGAAGCCCAGACGGTGTTCCCGCGGACGCGGTTGCCCGAAGGGATCCACAGATTCCGGTCGATGTTCGGTACGATCAAAATGCCGTAGTTGGCGTGGTCCCAGACCGCGTTGCCCTCGACGATGTTGTTGATGCCGCCGGCCACGATGATCCCGTTGCCGAAGGAGGCATACTCGAGGCGCCCGGCGGGTGCGCGGTCGTTGCAGTTGGAATACACGAGATTACCCACGATCCGCGCGCCGTCCTGCGGGGCCAGGGCCTCCACGTCGAGCGTGTTGGGGACGATCCCCGCCATGTTGTGGCGCCAGGCCGAGCGCGTGATGGTCAGATTACCTCCGGCGTTCGTTCCCGAATAGCCCAGCGCGTTGTTCTCGGCGATCACATCGGTGATGAGAGCGTGACACGGTTTGCACTGGCCGATGTAGAAGCCGGCGTCGGGGTGGCCGGAGGCGTAGCTGTGATCGAACTGGCCGAACACTGAGGCGAACGCGTAGATGCCGTAGTCGCCGTTGTTGTAGGCGGTGAGGTAACTGCCCCGGTACCCTCGCACGCCGGTCCAGAAGAACCCGTTGGTCGTGTAGTGACGCGCCGTCATATTCTCCACGACGACGCCGTCGGCGCCGAGGACCTTGATGCCGTTGTGCGCGCCGAAGCCTCCATCGAGGACGACCCGGTTGCGATCCTCGCCGCGCAGGGTCAGCCGCGGGGTCGTCACCACGACCTCTTCGCGGTACACGCCGGGGGCAATCAGGATCAGATCCCCCGGCCGGGCGGAGTCCACCGCGTCCTGGATCGCCCGGAACTGCGACGGCACGCGCAGCGTCCGGCCGGGACCCGCGGCCGGGACCTGCGCCGGTCGGGCGACATCGACCGGCGACACGGCCTCCCCGACCAGGATCATGCCGGCCATGCCGCGGCCGCGGCGGAATCCGTGGGGCACGCAGTGATAGAGGATGGTGCCCACCTGATCGAAGGTGCGCTGGTACTCGTCGCCGGGAAGGATGTCGCCGGAGTCCCACGAGGCGTCGTCCGCGGTCACGGTGTGGGGATTGCGCCCGGTGTTTCGCCAGACGACGGCGCTGCCCGGGACGACGCGCAGGACCGCGGGGGCGAAGTCGTTGTCCTTCATCTCGACGATGACCGTGCCGCCCGCCGGCTGCGGGGGTGGTCCGTAAGTGGCTCCCTCAACACCCAGCGCCAGGATGAGCCACACTAGGACCACCCACAACACCATCACAAAGGAACCGCTGCGGCGCTCCGCGCCTCGCGGGCGCATCACCCGAATATCGCCTTCGGCAGGTAGGCGGAGACGACCCAGTTCGGCGTGTCCACGACCTCGCTGATCCGCAGGTCCACGGCCACGCTGCACAGGACGTAGGCGAGTTCTGGCGCGAGCTTATGCTCGCGCCCGATGTGGTCGATCATGTCGCGCACGGCATCCTTCGCCGCAATCATCAAGTCGGGGGCGATGCCTGTCGTGGCGTGATAGCCGCGTTCATCGACATGGCGTGTTGGAGCCGCGTCGAATGCAAACTGCGGCCGGCGCAGGCGCGCCTGTTTCACCAGATCGAACCGCAGCCGGATCGTCATCGGCGACTCGATCGCGGTGCCGCAGACCTCGCCGTCGCCCTGCGCGGCGTGCGTGTCGCCGACGGAGAAGAGGGCGCCGGCCACCTGCACGGGCAGCCAGAGCTTCGCGCCCCGGGTCAGGTCGCGAATGTCCATGTTCCCGCCGACCTCGCGCGGCGGGACGACGGAGTGCAACCCGGGCGCTGCCGGGGCCACGCCGATCGTCCCCGGGAACGGGCGGGCCGGCAGGCGGATGCCGGGGGCGAACTCGACGCCCCCGGCTCCGTACCGCGAGATGTGCAGGAACGGCTTCGGGAAGTCCTCCGCCAGCAGGCCGAAGCCGGGGATGATCGCCGTCCAGCCCCAGCCGCTGGTCTCGAAGTCGAGGATCTCCACGAGCAGCGCGTCCCCCGGCGCGGCCCCTTCCACATAGACGGGGCCGGTGACGGGGTTCACCCGGGCGAAGTCCAGCGCCGCCACGTCCGCCACGGTGGAGGAGGGGGTGAGCTGCCCCCCGCTCGCGTCCACGACCTCGAAGGCGATGGTGTCTCCGGGCGCGGCGCGCAGCACCGGCTCGAAGGCGTTGTTCCACCCGAAATGGTGGCGCTCGCCGTGGATCGTCCGGTGCGTCATCGCGACTGCACCCGGACCTCGTCGTAGTGCACCGGGATGTGGATCGGATCGACGAAGATCCCCTTGACCCCGCCCAGCCGCGCGCTGTGCATCGTGTACCGCCGTTCGTTGAAGACCGGGATCCACGGCGCGTCGTCCATGATCTTCCGGTAGATCTGCCGGAACTTCGCGGCCCGCGCCGCGGCCTGCGCGGGCTGCACCATGGCATCCGCTTCTTCCACCATCTTCTCGACCTCCCGGTTGCAGTACCAGGCCCAGTTCCAGGTGCCGGGGGCCAGCGCGGCGCAGGAGAGGATCGGCCAGTAGAAGTTGTTCGGATCAGGGTAGTCCGCGATCCAGGCCATGCCGCCCGACCAGAGCAGGGGCGCGCCGCCCTTCGTGCCGCCGGCCTCGATCACCGTGCTCTGGGCCAGGGTCTTCAGTTCCACGCGCACGCCGATCGCGGCCAGATCCTGCTGGATGGCCTGGGCGATCCGCGGGTTGGGATCGGTGTTGTTGGCGTACAGTGTCGTGCGGAAGCCGTTGGGGTACCCCGCTTCGGCCAGGAGCTTCTTCGCCTGCTCCCGGTCGAACGGGTAGCCCTTGTAGTCTTTGTCGTAGCCGGGCATCAATGGAGGAAGAATCTGATTTGCAGGGGCGGCGCGGTTATTGATGATGCGGACGATGCGCCCCTTGTCGATGGCCATGTTCAAGGCGCGCCGCACCCGGACGTCGTTGAGCGGTTCGACCTGCGTGTTGATCGTCACATAGCCGGTCTGCAGCTGGTCGCCGACGGCCACCAGCTTGCTCAACCTGGCATCCGCCATGACCTTGACGAAGTCCGCGGAAGGGATGCCGTCGCCGAGGATGTCCACCTCCCCGCGCTGCAGCCGGAGGAAGGCGACGTTGGGCTCCACGCCGACCTGGAAGACGATTTCATCAAGATACGGACGCCCACGAAGGAAGTAGTTGGGATTGCGCTCGAGCACCAGGCGCTGGCCGAGGACCCATTCCTTGACGCGGAACGCCCCGGTGCCTACCGGCTTGTGCCCGAAGTCCGCGCCGAGGCGGGCCACCTCCTCCTTCGGGACGACGTGGCTGAAGTTGAGCGCCATCGTGTGGAGGAAGGCGGCGTTGGGCTTGTCCAGGGTGAAGGCCACCGTGTACTTGTCCACGACCCGGATGCCGGCGACCTCTTTCGCCTTGCCTTCGCCGAACGCGGCGGCACCCCGGATCCCGCCGTAGAATCCCGCGCCCGGGCTCTGCGTCTTGGGGTTGAGCACCCGCTCCATGGTGTACTTGACATCGGCGGCCGCGACCTCCCGGCCGTTGTGGAAGCGTACGCCGCGGCGCAGCCGGAAGGTGTACGTCCGGCCGTCCGCCGACACGGAGTAGGACTCCGCCAGATGCGGGACGAGCGTGGTCGTCGCCGGCTCGTAGTCCATCAGGCCGTCGGAGATGGATTTGATGATCGACCAGTTCTGCCAGTCGTAGCCGATGGCGGGATCGAGCGTGCTCACGTCGTCCTTGAAGGTTACGATCATCGTGGCCCGCCCCTGGCCCCATGTGGGGATCCCCGACGGCGCCAGCAGCGCGAGCACCACGATGACCACCAGCCATCCCCTCCTCATGCTTCCACCTCCTCTGGTGTTGTTCCGGATCACCCGTACCGGATCTTGGGATCGAGCAGCGGATAGACGAGATCGGCCAGCAGGTTGCCCAGCAGGATCGCCACCGCAGAGACGAGGACGACGCCCATGATTACGGGAATGTCCACGATCTGGATCGCCTGCCAGGCCAGCTGTCCGATACCGGGCCAGCCGAAGACTGATTCGACCACGACCACGCCGCCCATGAAGGTCCCGAAGTCGAGCCCGATCATCGAGACCACGGGGAGCAGCGCGTTGCGCAGGGCATGCCGGGTCACGACCCGCGCCTCGCCCGCTCCCTTCGCCCGCGCCGTGCGCACGTAGTCCTGGTGGATGACGTCCAGCATCGCCGAGCGCATGATGCGCGCGTACCAGCCCCCTCCGGCGATGCCCAGCGTGACAGCGGGAAGGATCAGGTGCGCGATCGAGCCGTAGCCGCCGAGCGGGAACAGCGGCCACTTGTAGGCCAGCACGTACAGCAGCAGGAGGCCGACGACGAACTGCGGCGCGGAGACTCCCAGAAAGGCTCCCACCATCACCGAACGGTCGAAGGCCCCGCGCCGGCGGACCGCGGCGACGGTGCCGGCGGGCAGCCCGATCAGGAGCTCGAAGGCGATCCCCCCGATCATCAGGAGGAACGTCGCCCCCAGCCGCGAGGCGAGGAGCGCTTCTACCTCCACCTTCTGCGCGTACGAGCGGCCGAGGTCTCCCTGCACCAGCCGCGCCAGATACCGTCCGTACTGCACCGGCAGCGGCTGGTCCAGCCCGAGCTCCGCGCGGATACGCTCCACCGTCTCGGTGGTGGCGCTGCGCCCGGCGATCATGCGGGCGGGATCGGCGGGAAGGGCGTAGAGCAGCACGAAGGTGATGAAGGTCACGCCGATCAGGATCAGCACGGACTGGACGAGACGGCGCAGCAGGTAGGCGCTCACCGGTCCCTCCTCACGCCCTGCCCCGCATGGTCGGGTCGAGCACGTCGCGCAGGGTATCCCCGACCAGGTTGAAGGCGAGCGAGGTCAAGAGGATGGCCGCGCCCGGAAACGCCACCAGCCACGGCGCCTCCAGGAAGTAGGACTGGCTCTCGTTGATCGTGCCGCCCCAGCTGGGGGTGGGCGGGCGCACGCCCACCCCGAGGAAGGAGAGCGCGGCTTCGAACATCACGGTCGTCGAAATCCCCAGCGTTCCCCAGACCAGCAGCGTCGGGATCAGATGAGGGAAGAGGTGCCGCCAGAAGATCCGGGGGGTGGGCACGCCCAGGGCGCGCGCCGCGTCGATGAACTCGCGTCCGCTGATCGCCAGCACCTGGCTGTAGACCACGCGCGCGATCCATACCCAGTTCACCATGCCGATGACGAGGGCCACGATCCACAAGGACGGGCGCAGGATCGCCGCCAGGGCGATGGCCAGGATCAGGGCGGGGAAGGCCATCATCAAATCGGTGAATCGCATGAAGACCGCCGCGGTCCAGCCTTTGAAATAGCCGGCCATGGTGCCGATCACGGTGCCGATGGACAGCGCCGCCGCGTTCGCCGCGACGCCGATCAGCAAGGACACCCGCGCCCCGTAGACGAGCCGCGACAGCAGGTCGCGTCCCAGCAGGTCGGTGCCCAGCCAGTAGCGGCCGTTGGGGGCGAGCGGCCGGCCCTCGAGCGTCAGGCCGTCGAAGAACTGCTCGGCCGGGTCGAAGGGGGCAACCCAGGGCGCGAGTGCGGCCAGGGTGACGACGATGCCGATCACCAGCATGCCCAGCAGCGCCGCGGGACTGCGTTTCAGGCGCAGCCACACCGTGGGCGGGCGGCGCGCCATATGCGTTCGCGCGGCCGCCGCGGCGCCGCGGGATGCCGGCGGCAGGCGTTGGTCTGAGGTGACGGCGCGCTCCGAGTCCACGGGAATGACAACACAATTACCGCACGTCCCGGGCGGCTCCTCCCGCGCGGCGATGCGCCCGCCGACTGCCCGTTCCGGCGCAGGGCATAGTACGGACACCGTGCCGCGACTCGCGCGTCTACCTCCGGCTGCGTCCGGTCGATCTCGACGGCGTCACCCTGACCGGCTCGCGGGACCACTTCGTGTTTCGAAATCCGCCGCCGGAGCGGCGGTACTACGTCGTGGCGCAGGCCCTGGGGCCCGTGATGGTCTCCTGGCAGAGTGGGGTGTACCTCTATACGAGGGAGCGCGTCCAGGTCATCCTGACGAACACGAACGCGGCGCTGCCGATCTACGCCACCTCCCCGCGGTCGGGAAAAGGCGAGGCCGTGTCAGGCTAGACACCCCCGCCCGTGGAAAGCGCCGGGCGCGGGGGAAGCGCTCCCAGCTTGCGGTCGATGTCCTGCACGAAGTAGCTCGCCCCCATCGCCGCGAACTCAGATCGCGCGCGCTCCAGGATCTCGCGCCTCCCGAGGGCCTCGCCGTACTTCAGGAGCACCAGCGCAAGGTCGACGCGGTACTCCTGCGTCTCCAACGCGGCGACGCTGGTGCGGAACAACTCCTCGGCTTCCTCCGGGCGCCCCTGGGCGGCGCGGATCCTGGCCAGCGTGGCGCGGTGGGTAGGCTTGGAGACGTTGTCCCACTCTCCCAACAGGCTGAGCGCCCGCTCGGCCAGGTCGGCCGCGGCCAGCAGCTCGCCCTTGGCCACCGCGACCTCGGCCTGCGTCCGCAGGAAGTTGGGGTGCTCCGACTTCAGCCCGAATTGACGCCGCACGGCGAGGGCTTTGCGGATCTCCTCCTCCGCCTCGGCGACCTTGCCGTGACGCAGGTAATGCATCGCCAGGTGCCGGCGGATGGGCGCCTCGTCCAGCTGATTCCCCAGCTCCGTCACCACCTTGATCACTTTGTGGTGCAGGGCCGCACACTCCTCGGTCCGGCCCTCCAGGTGGGCGACAATGGCCCGCCCGAAGAGCGCCTTCGCCTCGGAGATGCGCTCGTGGTGCGCCCGCCCCATGCGCAGCGCCTCCTCCAGCGCCGCCTTCGCCTCGGCCACGCGGCCTCCGTCGAGCAGGGCGCGCCCCAGCCAAGCGAGCGTCCTGGCCTGTCCCATTCCGTCGCCCATCTCCCGGTACAGCTCGAGGACGCGGCGGTATGCCTCTTCGGCGATGCGTACGCTGCCTCGCAGGTCGCTGGTCACTCCGCCGAGGACCTCGAGCGCCTCCGCCTCTCCCTGGCGGTCCCCGAGCCGGCGGAAGATCTCCAGGGCCCGCCTCAGCGCCGCGTCGGCTTCCTGCAGCCGCCCCTTGTCGTACTCCGCGTAGGCCTGGTTCAGCCACGCCCGCGCCACGAGGTCGTCCCGGCCCAGCGCCGGCGCCTGATCCAGAACCGCCTGTGCGGCCTCGAGCACAGTCTTCGGAGTCGACAGCCACTTGACGACGTCCGAGTACTCGATGAGCAGCTCCAGGTACAAGGGAACATCGGAGGTCAGGTCGACATGACGGACGATGCTCAACGCCCGCTCGTACAGCGCGCGGGCCTCGGGCAGGGTGCGGAGATGCATCGCGCGGGCGCCGGCCTGCCGGAGCGCGTCGATCGCTCTCCGCGCCAGGTCTTCCGCGCGGTCGCCGGTGTCGTACGCGTTCCGCCAGGCCTGCTCGTAATGGTAGGCGAGAACGCCGAGCATCTCCTCGACCGGGCGGCGCGTCGTGTTCCGGAGCCACTGGGCGAACCGCAGGTGCCGGGCGCTGCGGGAGAGCTTGGGCACCAGCGAGTAGGCGACATCGCGGATCAGGGCATGCTTGAAGGCGAACTCCCGCTCACCGGCGAGCGAGGGTTCCCCCGTCTCCCGGCTGAGGCCGAGGAGATCGGCGCGCGGAGCGTGCAGCCATTGATCCCCCGCCTCCAGCAACGCCAGCTGCTGCGGCGTCGTGTCCGGCAGCGGCAGATACTGCTGCTGGACCCGCGGCTGGGCCGAATCGTATCGGAGTTCCATGATCAGGTCGCGATCCTGCAGGCGCTGCAGCGCCGCCTCCGCCTCGTTGCGGGGAACCTCTCCCATCGCCACGAGTGCGTTGAGCCAGAAGATGCGCCCGGCCACGGAGGCATCCAGGATGACGCGCTTCTCGATCGGCGTGAGCAGGTCCAATCTCGAGGCCAGGATGCCGTGGATCGTGTCGGGGATGCGGATCTCGACGGTGGGCGAGGCCAGCCGCCATCCGCCGTCTCCGCGGACCAGTTCTCCGCCATCGATGAGACGGCGCAGGATCTCCTCGATGTAGAACGGGTTCCCCTCCGCCCGCGCCAGAATGGCTTCCCGTACCTCGGAGGGCAGCGTCTCCCTGTTGAGCAGCTCGTAGATCAGCTCGCGGCTGACATCCTCGCGCAGCGGCTGTAGTTGCAGGCTGGTGTGGCTCGGCAGTCTCGCTCCCCATGTCGCCCGCCGCTCCAGCAGCTCCGGGCGCGCCAGGCAGAGCGTGAGGATAGGCGCGTCGGATCCGGCCAGGGCGACGCGCTCCAGGAGATCGAGCAGGCTCTCCTGCGCCCATTGCAGATCCTCGAAGATCAGGACGAGCGGCGACTGCCGCGCCAGCGCGGTGAAGAAGGTGCGGACGGACGGGATGAGGACGTCCGGCGCCTGACGGCTCTGGCCGGATGGCGTGGCGTCGACCCCGGGTGGGTTCTCCACCGCCTGCTTGAGCGCGGTCAGCCGGTCACGCCACATCGTCTCGTAGGACTTGGACACCGAGAGCCCGAGCAGCTCGGCGAGATCCGCGGTGATTGCGGCCGCTTCTTCCTGTCCGGCCGCCTCTTCGACGATCCGCCGGGTGGCGGCGCGCAGCTTCTCCAGCATCTCCCCCGGCGCGTCGGCATCCTTGATGCCGCATTCCTGCTTGACCATCTCGACCAGCGGCCAGTAGGTGAGCCCCTCGCCATAGGAGGGGCAGCGGCCGCGCAGGACGCGCGGCGGCACCGACTCGGCCCTGATCAGCGCAGTGAACTCTTCGATCAGCCGGCTCTTGCCGACGCCGGCCGGGCCCATCACGGTCACGATATGTTGCCGTCTGCTCTCCACGACACGGTGGAACAGGGCCAGCAGGAACTGCAGCTCATCGTCGCGGCCGACGAGCGGTGCCCGCAGGCGGTTGGCCGGCTGGCCCTCGGCGATCATCACCACCTGCCAGCGGTCGACGGCGGCAAACTCGTCATCCGGAGAAAGCGGAAGCGGCTTGAATTCGCCGTGCAGCCGCAGCGCCCGGAAGGTGCGCTCGTCCACGACGATGCCGTCCGGCGGCGCCTGCTCTTGCAGGCGGTAGGCCAGGTTGACCGCCTCGCCGGTGACCATCGATTGCCCGGCGGTCACCGCGCCGGGATCGGCGATGACCTCGCCGGTGGCGATGCCGATCCGCAGATGGAGGTCCAGGTCTGCGCCCTCATTGAGGTCGGCCATCCGGCGCTGCATCGCCACGGCGGCGCGGACCGCCCGGTCCGCATCGTCCTCGTGGGCGGTCGGCAATCCGAAGACGGCCATCACGGCGTCGCCAATGTACTTCTCGACCACGCCGCCGACGCGCCCGATCTCCTCGCGCATCGCGCGGAAGTACTGCGCGCTGATCGCGCGCATCGGCTCCGGGTCGGTGCGGAGGACCAGCTGGGTGGATCCGACCAGGTCGGCGAACAGCACACTGAGCACGCGCCGCTCCGTGCCCGCGGTCGCGGCCAGCGGCGCTCCGCAGCGGACGCAGAACTGGGCGGAGAGGGTGTTGGTCGCCCCGCAGTTCGGGCAGCGCCGGGTGAGCGCCGTCCCGCAGCGCATGCAAAAGCGCGCCTCGGGCGGATTGTCCTGACCGCAGTTGACGCAGCGGATGACGGCGGGGGAGGTCATGACGGTCTAAGTGTACAACGCGATTCGCGACGCTGTCCTTCCCGCGATCGTGGCGCGGCAGCGCCGCTGTTCGGTGTCAGGGAGCGGCCTGGGCGGGACGCCGGGGACGGAGCAGGCGGAGGAGGGCAGGGGTCAGCAGGGAGAGCACGGAGAGCGCGATCAAAGTGGCCGTGATCGGGCGGGTGAAGAAGATCAGCGCGCCGGTCCGGCTCATGATGAGCGAGCGCCGGAGGTTCTGCTCCATGAGGTCGCCCAGCACCAGCCCCAGCACGGCCGGGCCCAGGGGGTAGGCGTTCTTCCGCATGTAGTACGCGACCAGCCCGAGGGCGGTCATCACCAGGAGATCGAAAGCGCTGAAGTTCACCGCGTACGTGCCGATCACGCAGATCGCCACGATCAGCGGAAAGAGCAGCGGCTGGGGGATGTACAGGATGCGCACGAAGATCCCGACCAGCGGCAGGTTGAGAATGAGCAGGATCAGGTTGCTCACGTACATGCTGGCCACGAGCCCCCAGACCACGTCGGGGTGGTCGCGGAACAGCAGCGGACCGGGGATGACGTTCAGGACGAGCAGGGCGCCCAGCATCAGGGCGGTGGTAGACGAGCCCGGAATCCCGAGGGTGAGCATCGGGATCATGTTGCCGACGGCGGCGGCGTTGTTCGCCGACTCGGGGGCCGCCACGCCGCGGATGTCTCCTCTGCCGAAGGTGCTCGGATCGCGGGCCAGCTGCTTCTCCACGCCGTAGCTCAGGAAGGAGGCGATCGTCGCCCCGGCCGCGGGGAGGATGCCGATGTAGAATCCGATGACGCTGCCGCGGATGATCGCCCAGAACGACTGCGCGAAGTCCTTCACGCTCAGCCAGATGCGTTCCAGCCTCATGGGAAGGCGCACCTCCCCGCGGGCTTCCTCGATCGAGACCATGACCTCGGAGATGGCGAACAGCCCGATCACAACGACGACAAAGTCGATGCCGTCCAGCAGGTAGGGGATGTTGAAGGTGAAGCGTGGCACGCCGGTGACCAGGTCGGTGCCCACCGTGGCCAGCATCAGGCCGAATCCCATCGACAGCAGCGCCTTCACCAGCGATTCGCCGGCCAGGCTGCTCACCGCGGACAGGCCGAACAGCATCAACCCGAAGTACTCCGGCGGACCGAAGGTCAGCCCCCACGCCGCCAGCAGCGGCGAGAAGAACGTCAGGGCGATGATGGACAGCGTCCCGGCGATGAACGAGCCCACCGCGGCAATGGCCAGCGCCGGTCCGGCCCGTCCCTGCTGGGCCATGGCGTACCCGTCGAATGAGGTGACGACGGAGGAAGCCTCGCCGGGGACGTTCATCAGGATCGAGGTCGTCGAGCCGCCGTACATCGTCCCGTAGTAGACCGCGGTCAGCATGATCATCGCCGAGGCCGGCGGCAGCTTGAAGGTCAACGGCAGGAGGATGGCGATCCCGCCCACGGGGCCGATCCCGGGGAGTACGCCGACGACCGTCCCCAGCAGGGCCCCGGCCAGGGCCAGACCCAGGTTCTCCGGGCGGAGGGCCACCTGAAAGCCGAAGAGCAGGTGCTGCCAGATGTCGATCATCGGCGGAACCACTCCCCGGGCGGAAGGCGCACGTCGAGCGCGGTGAACGCGTAGTACAGCCCCATGGTGAACAGGACGGTGTAGAGAGCCACCTTCCACCACGGGCGGATCCCCAGGAGCCGCAGCGCGGCCGCCAGAAACAGCGCGGTGCTGAGCGGGAAGCCGAGACGATCGAAGAGCAGGACGTAGCCCAGGAGGACGGCCCACAGCGCGACGGCCGTGAGGTACGCCGTCCGCAGCGTGCGGGGTCCCGCCGCCGCGCGGAAGGACTGGATGAACAGCCAGGTGGCGCAGACCAGCATGAACCCGCCGATCATCAGAGGGAAGGTGGCCGGCCCGAGCGCCTCGCTGCGGAAGCGCGGCGGCTGGAAGGTCAGCGCGTATCGGACGTACAGGGCGGAAACCGCGAAGATGAAGGCGGCCGCGAGCCGGTCGCTGCGCCCGCCTCTCCGCGGGGGACGCGCGGCCGGCCCGCGTTCAGCCGACATGAGCTACTTGACGAACCCGAGATCGCGCAGCAGGCTGTCGAAGTTCTTGGTGTCCTCGTCCAGGAAGCGGCGAAACCGCTCGCCGCTCACGACAAAGGAGAACCACTGCGTGTCGTTGAGGACCTTCTCCCATCCCTTCGTCTTGGTCATCTTGACCAGCGTCTCTTCCCAGAACTTGACCGCGCTGGCCGGCATCTCCGGCGGCCCGTAGAAGCCCCGCCAGATCGGGAACGTTACGTTGTACCCCTGCTCGATGGCCGTCGGCACGGAGCGGAAGGCGCCGCCGAGGCGCTGCTCAGACATGATGGCCAGCACCCGCACCGTCCCGGCCTGCAGCTGGCCGAGCACCTCGGAGGCCCCGGTGGAGAGGACCGAGGCGCTGCCGCCGAGCAGTGCGGCCAGGGCCTCGCCGCCGCCCTGGAAGGGGATGTAGCGGACCTTGAGCGGATCCACGCCGCCCGCCTTCGCCGCCTTGGCGAAGATGATGTGGTCCATGCTGCCCGGAGCGCTGCCGCCGGCCACGACGCCGGCATTCGGATCCCTCTTGAGCACCTCGAAGAGCGTGCGCAGGTTGTTGATGGTCGAGTCCTTCCGCACGACCAGCACCCCATAGTCGGTACTGAGCGCGGTGATGGGGATTACGTCCTTGTAAGAGTAGGGGGTGTTGCGATTGACGATGGTCAGGCTCAAGGCGGGGGAGAACGCGATGAGCGTGTAGGCGTCGCCCTTCCGCCGCGTGACGACATGGGCGATCGCGACCGCGCCGGAGCCGCCCGGCATGTTTGTGACGGTGATGGGTTGCGTGACGAGCTTCTCCTCGGCGAGCGTCCGGGCGGTCATGCGGGACAAGGTATCCCATCCGCCGCCGACGCCGGCGGGAGCGATGATCTCGACCGGCCGGTCGGGAAACGCCGGCCCCGCGCCGCCCGCGCCGGCAAAGGCCGCGAGCAGCGCTGCGATCAGCAGGAGCCGCAATGCGGTGCGCATGGAATCCTCCCTCGATCCGGGAATGATTAGGACTTCTCCCGCGCCCGGAGCATCCCTTTCCCACGGGATGGCCGGAAATGCAAGGCAGGGCGCATGCGGGAGCATGGCCCTGCCTCACCAGAGGGCGGTCTCGCGCTGTCGAGCGCTACGGCAACGCCGCCAGCGCCTGCTTCAACTGGTTGGAGACGGCGGCGGCGTACGGCTGCACGAGGTTCACGTCGTCGCTCGCCAGCGCCTGCAGGATGACGGTCCGGGCGGCGCCGACGAACTTCAGCGCCGTGCCCGCTCCTCGCACGCCCGCGGCTTCCGCGGCCCGCAGGTCGGAGATGATGCCATTGCCCTGGCCGCGGCAGACGTCTCCCGCGGCGGCGTTGAAGTTCGGCCCCTGCGGCCCGTCCACACAGTTCAGGGTGTGCTGCAGGTGCGTTTTCGATGCGGCCACCACGGCCCCGCGCTGGGCCAGTTCGCCGGAGTGGAAGATGGCGGTCTCCAGCTGCTTGCGGGCGTTGGCCAGCGGGTTTTGTGCCGGCGCGGCCGGTGCCGTGACGAGCACGGCCAACACCATGACGGCCCCGAGCGTCATGATCGTTCTCACAGCAGTGCCTCCTTGTTGGAGAGTGGCATGGGGTGACACCCGGCCATCATCACCGCCCAATGTAACGAACGTTCAACGGGCGCGCGCCGGCGCTGTAAAGGCGAAGACCCCGGAGATCCGGGGTCTTCGGGCACGCTCCGAAGGTACGAGTGCTTACTGCGTGGGAAACCAACCCTCGCCCGAGGGTGTCCAGGGCTGCGTCGGTGTGGCCGGTGTCTCGGGCTTCATCGGTTCCTTCTTGGCGGGCTTCCGGGCGGCCGTCCGCTTGCTGGCCGCGGGCTTCTTCCGGGCGGCCTTCTTGCGGGAGGCCTTGCCTCGGGTGGCTTTCTTTCTGGCCGGTGCCTTGCGCTTCCGCGCCGTTCTCGCCACGCTTTGTCCCCCCTTGATCGGATGTATGACTCCTCCGCTCAGGCCCATTTCAAGGCATTGCGCGCCGGGTCCTGCTCCTCTCCCCCGCAGGTTGCAGGAAAGCGAAGAGCCGGCCGGCCCTCGGGCCGGCCGGCTCGCCCGGAAACGCCGCTGCCTACTTCTTGATCCCGAATGCCGCGTACTGGAGCGGGATGTAGGACTGCCACTGCTCCGGCACGCTGCCCTCAGGGAAGATGGCCGTGACGGGGCAGACCGACTCGCAGGCGCCGCAGTCGATGCACTCTTCCGGGTGGATGTACAGCTGCGCCTTAAGCTGGTCCTTGGTGATGCCGGTCTCCGGAGGGACGTGGGTGGCCTCCCCCCGGGGGATGACCTGCTTGTCGACCCCCGCTCCCGTGGACGGATCCGGGACGACGTAGGCACCCACTTCCTCGACGTACTCGTAGATGCAGTCCACGGGGCAGACCTCGACGCAGGCGCGGTCCTTGACCCCGATGCAGGGCTCGGCGATGATGTAGGTCACCCGTTCACCTCCATAGGATATCCCCGAGAGCCACGCACCAGCCGATTTCAGGCTAGCATCGGCCGAAACGCCGCGGCAAGGGGAGTAAGCCGTTCGCCGAGGGGGATCCTTCGGGAAGGGGATTGCACTACACATACAGAATTTATGAGTCAATATGATGAATGCTTCTGAGGCCTCTCTCGGTCCGCCGCTGCTGCGCGAGACAGTCGGCGGAGCGGTGTACCGCAGACTGCGCGAGGCCGTCCTGAGCGGACGCATTCCGGCGGGTGCGCGGATCAACGAACTCGAACTCGCCTCGTCCTGGCAGGTCAGCCGGACACCGATCCGCGATGCGCTCCGGCGTCTGGAAGCAGAAGGACTGCTGACGGCCGTCCCCGGCCGGGGCATGGTGGTGCCGATCCTCCGCCGCAGCGACGTCGAGGAACTCTACGCGCTGCGCGAGGCCGTCGAGGGGCTGGCGGCGCGGCGGGCCGCGGAGCGGGCGACACCGGCGTTTCTGGCGCAACTGAACGCCCTGATCAAGACCTACGGCGCGGCCCTGAAGCAGGAGGACCTGGCACAGGTCGTGGCCGTGGACGACGCGCTCCACGACGCCGTGTCACAGATGGCGCAGAACCGGCATCTCGAGGATACGATCCGCACGGCACGCCTGCGTGTCCGGCTGGTGCACGCGGCGAGCTTCCGGCTGCGGGGCCGGGCCGGCAAGACGTTCCGGGAGATGGCCAAGCTCGTGGCCGCCATTCGCGCCCGGGACGCCGCGCGCGCGGAGGCCAGCATGCGCGAGCACCTGGCCAGCCTGGGCGGGGACGTCGTCGCCGCCTTCGACGAGCTACCGGGAGCGCCGGGCTAGCGCGAGCCGATGCTATACTGTGAGCAACATGAACGGTGAAGGGCCGGACGATGTTTGAAGCGTCGACGGACGTGCGGCCGCGCGGCGTGGTGGTCCAGGGATACGAGGCGATCGACCCCGCCGTCTTGGAGACCTTTCCCTACGAGTACCCGGGCCGGGACGTGGCGGTGGACATCGATACCGACGAATTCACCGCCGTCTGCCCCTGGTCGGGACTGCCCGACTTCGGCCGGGTCGCGATCCGCTACCTGCCCGGGAAGAAGATCCTGGAGCTGCGCTCACTCAAGTACTACCTCCTGTCGTTCCGCAACGTCGGGATCTACCAGGAGCACGCGGTGAACCGCATCCTCGAAGACCTCGTGCGGGTCGTCGAGCCGCAGTGGATGGAGGTCACGCTCGACTATAAGATCCGGGGCGGGATCCACACCGTGTGCAAGGTTTCATGGGGCGGCTCCGGCCGGGCCCGACCATAGCCGAGGTCGGCGTCGTCGCGGCGCTGTACGCGGCGCTGACCGTGGTGCTGCAACCGGCCAGCTACGGCCCGCTGCAGTTCCGCGTGGCCGAGGTGCTGAAGTCGCTGGTGATCTGGGAGCCGCATCTTATCGCCGCCTTCGTCCTGGGGAACTTCCTGGGCAACCTGGCCAGTCCGTACGCCGGACCGTGGGAGCTCGTCTTCATGCCGTTCGCCAATCTGGTCGGGGCCTGGAGCTGCTACGCCCTGGGCCGGCGCTGGCCCTTCGCCGGCGCCGCGCTGTACGCGCTGATCATCGCTGCGGCCGTGGGCCTGATGCTGTCGGTGGTCCTCAATCTGCCGTTCCTGCTGCTCCGGCCGCCGTACGGGACGTTTTTGCCTCTCCTGGTCGCTGAGGGGATCCTCATCGTCGGAGGCGTCCCCGTGATTCGAGCAGTGCTGCGCGCGGTGGAACCCACCCGCCGCCGCTGGCGGCCGCATCCCGAGAGCTAGTCCAGCCGGTCGTAGGCGACCATCGTCAGAAACTCGGCAAAGGGTTCGCCGAGCGCCACGCGCTCGAACACCTGTTGGGCCTCGCCGAACTTCATGCGGGAAGACGCGCCGCCGTAGGCGTCGCGCAGCTTGCCGAGTTCCTGGTCTTCGATCGTGCGGACCTGCTCCGGCGAGAACTTCTTATGGTGGACCCACTGCCAGACCTGGGAGCGGGCGATCTCCGCGGTGGCTACGTCTTCCATCAGGTTGTAGATCGCGGCGGCGCCCGTCCCGCGCAGCCAGGACTCCAGATACTGCAGCGCGACGCTCACGTTGTTGCGCAGCCCGCCCTCTGTGATCTCGCCGCCGGGCACACGCACGTCGATCAGGTCGCCGGCGCTCACCTGCAGGTCGCGGTGCAGGCGCTCGACCTGGTGCGCCCGGGGGCCCAGGGCTCCTGCGAAGACCTCCATCGCCACCGGCACCAGGTCGGGATGCGCCACCCAGGTGCCGTCAAAGCCGTCGGTCGACTCACGCACCTTGTCCTCCCGTACTCTGGCCAGGGCCACCTCGTTGATCTGCGGGTCCCGCCGGCTCGGGATGAACGCGGCCATGCCGCCCAGCGCATGCGCCCCGCGCCGGTGGCAGGTGTGCACCAGGAGGAGGGCGTAGGCCCGCATGAAGGGCACCGTCATCGTGACCTGGGCCCGGTCGGGAAACAGAAACTCGGGCCGCGTCCCGAAGGTCTTGATGATGCTGAAGATGTAGTCCCACCTTCCGGCGTTCAGTCCCGCGCAGTGGTCGCGCAGCTCGTAGAGGATCTCGTCCATCTCGAAGGCGGCCAGGATGTGCTCGATCAGCACCGTGCCCTTGATCGTCCCGCGGCCGAGATCCAGGCGATCCTCGGCGAAGGAGAAGACGTCGTTCCACAGCCGGGCTTCGAGGTGGTTCTCGAGCTTTGGCAGGTAGAAGTACGGACCTGTCCCGCGGGCCAGCAGGCGGTGGGCGCAGTGGAAGATATACAGCCCGAAGTCGAAGAGACTGCCGGAGACCGGCGCGCCGTCGAGATAGACGTGCTTCTCCACCAGGTGCCAGCCGCGCGGCCGCACCAGGAGGACCGCGGTCTCCTCGTTCAGGCGGTAGACCTTCTCCGGAGTTTGCAGCGTGATGGTGCGCTCCACCGCGTCGATCAGGTTGGCCTGACCTGTGACCATGTTGCCCCAGGTCGGGGCGTTGGCGTCTTCGAAGTCGGCCATGTAAGTGGAGGCCCCGGAGTTGAGCGCGTTGATCAGCATCTTGCGGTCGGTCGGGCCGGTGATCTCGACCCAGCGCCTCTGGAGATCCTTGGGAGTGGGGGCGACCTTCCAGTCGGTCTCGCGGATCCGGCGCGTGGAAGAGAGAAACTCGGGCCGGGCGCCGCGATCCAGCTCGGCCTGCCGCTCCCGGCGGCGGCGCAGCAAGCGCTCCCGGGTGGGGTTGAACTCTCGCTGCAGGTCCGCGACGAAGCGCAGCGCCTCAGGGGTCAGGATACGCTCGAACCCCTCGACCTTCGGACCGAGGACCCGGATTGCGCCCGGCATAGCGAAGTAATTGTACGGCCGGCCGGCGCTTTCCCTGCGTCTGCGTGCGGAGCCGCCGCGCTAGTGGTGCTTGATCGACACCACCTTGGGCTGCAGGAAGTAGAGCAAGTAGTCGGGGCCGCCGACCTTGGCGTCCGTGCCGCTCATGTTGAAACCGCCGAAGGGATGGACCCCGACCAGTGCGCCGGTGCACTTGCGGTTGAGGTAGAGGTTGCCGCAGGCGAACTCGCGGCGGGCTTTGGCCAGCTTCTCCGGGTTGCGGGAGAAGACCGCGCCGGTCAGCCCGTACTCGGTGCCGTTGGCGACGGCCAGGGCGTCGTCGAAGTCCTTCGCCTTGATCACGGCGACGACCGGCCCGAAGATCTCCTCCTGGGCGATGCGGGCAGCTCGATCCACATCGACGTAGACGGTCGGCTGGATGTAATGCCCTGACGAATCGCCGGGTTCCCCTCCGGCCGCCAGCCGGCCTTCGGACTTTCCGACATTGATGTACTCCATAATCGTCTGCTTCGCCCGCTCGTTGATCACGGGCCCGGAGGGGTAATTTTCCTTGGCCGGCCCCTGCTCCAGGGCCCGCACCTTCTCCACGAAGGCCTCGACGACGTCCTTGTAGACGCCGCTCGTCGCGACCAGCCGCGAACCGGCCGAGCACTTCTGGCCCTGGAAGCCGTAGCCCGAGACGACCGCCGCGGCCACCGCCTCCTCCAGGTCGGCCTCGTCGTCGATGATGACGGCGTTCTTGCCACCCATCTCGGCGATACAGCGCTTCAACCAGATCTGTCCCGGCGAGACTTGAGCGGTCTGCTCATAGAGGCGGATGCCGACCTCCTTGCTGCCGGTGAACGCCACCATCCGGACCCGCGGATGCAGGACGAGCGGATCGCCGACGCTTGCGCCCGATCCGGTGATGATGTTGAGCACACCGGCGGGCAACCCGGCCTCCTCCATGACCTCGAGGAAGACGTAGGCGTTGGCCGGGGAATCCGAGGACGGCTTCATCACCACGGTGTTCCCGGCGGCGATCGCCGCGGACGCCATGCCGACGGGAATGGCCAGCGGGAAGTTCCACGGCGGGATGACCGCGATCACCCCGAGGGGCAGATAGGTGTACTCGCTGAACTCCTGCGGATGCGGGGTCATCCGCTGGCCCTGAGCGTAGCGGATCGCTTCACGGGCGAAGAACTCCAGATGATCGATCGTCTCCGCCACGTCGCCGTCGGCTTCCCCCCAGTTCTTGGCCACCTCGTACACCTGCCAGGCCTCCGCCCAGAACTTGCGCCGGCGCAGGCGGTCCGCCGCGCGCAGGAGGATCGCGGCGCGCTCCTCCGCCGGCACCCGCGACCAGCGGAGGAAGGCCTCGTCTGCGGCGGCGACGGCCTGCTGGACGTGGTCGGGCGTGGCCTTCTGGCAGACGGCCACCACCTCATCTTTTCGGGACGGGTTCATCGACCGGAACTTGTCCGTCGCCGCAATCCGTCGGCCGCCGATGACGATGGGGAACTCCCTGCCCAGTTCGCTCCCGACCTGTGTCAGGGCCGTGAGCATCGCCGAGCGGTTGACCTCGAGCGAGAAATCCACGAAGGGCTCGTTGCGGAACTCGGGCAGGGCCATGTCACACCTCCGGAGAGTCTGCCGCCATTATAAGGGCATGCGGCTCTCCTCGGCATGGCGCAGGGCTTCGGCCGACCTCTGCTCGCGCTCCGCTTCCGCCGGCGGGCGGGCCGCGGCCTGACGGATGGCCTGCAGCAAGTGCTCCTTGACCTCGTGCATGGAGACGAAGGCGGCGGCCCCGGCGCCCAGCACCCGTCGTCGCGTGAGCGCGTCGTCGTGGAGGCTCAGCACCACCACGTGGCTCACCGGCGCGGTGCGACGCATGGCCGCGATCAGCCTGGCGTTGAGGTCGACGGATTCCAGGTGCACCAGGATGATGTCGGGCCGGCTCAGGGCGGCGTGCCACAGGGCGGCCAGACCGTCGCCGGCCCGGCCCAGCACCGTCAGATCCGGGGCCAGGCCCAGCCACATCTGCAGCCCCCGCCGGATGGCGGGCTGATTCTCCACCACCAGGAGTCGTATCATCGGTGCCCCATTAAGCTGCTGGAGGGGGGCCGGCTGCACGGCCCGCCCTCCAGATCCTGCCTGATCCCGGTATCCGGTCGGTGGGAGCAGTGCCGATTACAGGCCCTCCAACCGGAAGATCTCCACCGGCTCGTCTTCCTCGGTGATGGACTGGCTGCCGGCCAATCCCGCGCCATCCTGGTTCTGCTTGTACAGCTGGTTGGCGGCGGCGTCGACCGGCCGCGCGATGTCGGAGAGTTCGACCTCCGCGGCGAAGGCGGTCGGGGCCAGCAAGATGATCAGCGCCAACGCGGTGCCGAGTGTGCGCTTCATTGAGGCATCCTCCTTTCCGATGAGCCCCGCAGCGAGCGAGCTCACCGTGATCAGCTTGGCCAGCCGTCCTTCGGGATGTTTTCAGCCGGCCGGGTCGTTGACCCGTGATGGCCAACGACTCTGGGATACAGTACACTACAGAGCGGAAGCACCGGCGTCGAACGAACGTCCCGATCTGAGCCCCGACCTGCTGCGGAGTGGCGGTCTCCCCCACCAGATCGAGAGAACTCCGACTAAAGGAGGAGGACACGGGCCGGACGACGGCCCGATACTGGGAAAGGACGGAGATCCTGCGATGTCGATCCGCATCCTGGTCGCCGACGATCACACCGTGGTCCGCCAGGGCCTGCGCATGTTCCTGGCCCTGGACCCCGAGATCGAGATCGTCGGCGAAGCGGCGGACGGCGCGGAGGTCGTCCGTCTGGTCGGCGAGTGCCGGCCGGACGTCGTGCTGATGGACCTCATCATGCCGGTCATGGACGGCATCGCGGCCACGCAGGCCATCCGCGCCGCCTATCCCGAAACCGAGGTGGTGGCGCTGACCAGCGTGCTGGAGGACGCTTCCGTCGTCGGCGCCATCCGGGCCGGAGCGATCGGCTACCTGCTGAAGACCACCGACGCCGAGGCCCTGCGCGAGGCGATCCGAGCCGCCGCGGAGGGCCGCGTCCAGCTGGCTCCGGAGGCCGCCGTCCGCCTGGTGCGCGAAGTGCGCGCGCCCAACAGCCCCGAAGCGCTGACCGATCGCGAGACGGATGTCCTGCGCCTGCTGGCGGAGGGGAAGGCGAACAAGGAGATCGCGCAGCGCCTGGGCGTCGGGGAGAAGACCGTCAAGACCCATGTCAGCAACATCCTGGCCAAACTGGGCGTCCAGAGCCGCACCCAGGCGGCCCTGCACGCCGCGCGGATCGGCATGGTCGCCGTGCCGCAGGAGAGGGCTGCCAGATGATCACAGACGAGGCCGCGCTGTCCGCGGTCGCTGTGCCCCTCGAGGCGGCGATGGAGGCCGTCATCCTGATCGACGAGCAGGACCGGATCGTCTACGCCAATCCTGCGGCCTGCCGCATCACCGGGTACACCATGGAGCAACTGATCGGCGCGGACGCATACGGCTCGATGCCGTCGGAGGCGCGCGCCGCGCTGCAGCAGGCGATCAAACAGCACGAAGCGACACAGCCTCCGGGCACGATCATGCGCGGGACCTTCACCATGACGCGGGCGGACGGCGAGGACTACGAGGCGGAATTCACCGCGGTGGGGCTGGTGCTGGAGGCGGCCTGCTACACCATGGTCATGTTCCGCGACGTGACCGAGATGGGCCACCTGGCCCGGAAAGTCGAGGCCCTCTCGGAGATCGCCTCGCAGGTGGCCATCGCCGAGCCGCTGGAGACCACCCTGGACAAGGTGGCCAAGAGTGTCGTCCGGGCGACCGGCGCCGTGGCCTGCGCGGTGGTGCTGCTCGATGGGCACGGGGAGTCCCGGTTGTGGGGGGGCTACGGGTTTCCGCGTGATGCGGAGACGGCGGCGCGGTGGTCGGAGACGGTGCGGCGCGGGGCGTCCATGCCATACTGCGATTCAGTGCAGGAACTGCACTGGATGATCTACGAGAACGCACGCACCACGCTGCTCAGCGATCCCATCTATGAGCCGCTGCATCCGATGCTGCGCGAGGCGACCTGGGAAACGACCATTTCCGTCCCCATGGTCTATCGAGGCCGCGGCGTGGGAGCGCTCATGGTCTTCTACCCGCGGGGCAAGACCCCCGGCCAGGCGCAGATCGCCTTCCTCACCGCGGTGGCCGGGCAGGCCGCGGTGGCCGTGGAGAATTCGCGCCTCTTTGCCGAGGCCAGGGAGAAGGCAGTTCTGGAGGAGCGCCAGCGGATCGCGCGGGAGCTGCACGACTCGGTGTCGCAGGCCCTGTACGGGATCGCCCTCGGCGCGCGGACCGCGCGCACGCTGCTCGACCGCGCTCCGGCGGAGGCTGCCGAGCCGCTGGACTATGTGCTCGCGCTCGCCGACGCGGGGCTAGCGGAGATGCGCGCGCTCATCTTCGAGCTGCGGCCGGAGACCCTCGAGACGGAGGGGTTGCTGGGCGCCCTGGCCAAGCAGATCGATTCCGTCCGCGCCCGTCACGGCCTGGACATCCGCACCGAGTGGGGGGAGGAGCCGGAATTCCCGATCGAGGTCAAGGAGACCGTGTACCGCATCACGCAGGAGGCGCTGAACAACATCGTCAAGCACGCCCGCGCCCGCCGCGTGAACTTGCGGATCGCGAACGGCGGGAACGATCTCCTGCTGGATATCGGCGACGACGGCGTCGGGTTCGCGTCGGAGGAAGCCCCCGGCCGCCTGGGCCTGCGCTCGATGCGTGAGCGCGCGGAGCGGCTCGGCGGCACATTTCTCGTGGAGAGCACCCCCGATCAGGGGACGCGCATCCGCGCCTCCATCCCGCGCATCAACGGGTCCTCGGGCGCGAACGAGTCCGCCCTGCACCGGCAGGATCGCCCCTGACTCGCAGCGCGGCGCCACGACTCCGTAGGCCATGCGAGAGCGGCACCCGCAGCGAAAGCATCGGCTCAAGGGTCGGATGACGATCGGCTCCACCCTGGTAGGATTCCCACCGTCTCGGATCAGGACCATTCTCGCGGGGCTCCCACCGGCCAGCGGATACCGGCTCGAGGTGAAGCCCCTCCGTTACCGGACGTCCCCGCACCTTGCCGGTCTCTGCGACTACGGGACGCGCGTGATCACCGTGCAGGTGCCCGAGCCATTCCGTCCCTTCCGCCAGCGCATTCCTTACCGCGCCCAGCGTCTCCGAGCCCACGGCGCGCGAGGCGATCCCTTCCGCTTCCGGTGGTTCTCCCGGAACATCCTCTTCGGGACGAAGGCGGACGTCATCCGGTTCCTGTACTGCCACGAGTACTACCACTATTACCTGCACGAGGTGCTGGGACGGAAGGGATCGGCGGAAACGGCCTGCGACCGGTTCGCCCTGCAGTGGTTCCGCCGGAAGAGGTGATGGAGACCCATGTGGTACGAACCTGGCGGAGGGGGTGGGATTTGAACCCACACGGGCCTTTCGGCCCCAGCGGTTTTCAAGACCGCGCGGATATCCGGGTTCCCTGCACCCCTCCGCGGTTCCAGCCCATTATACCCTGAATTGCGAGGGCGAACTCCACGGCAGGCGGACCGCCGTCTCCGGACCGCTGGCAGAGCGGACCGGCCAGGGACCGGGGCGTTCGATCAGTCGAAGCACGCGTTCGTAGTCGGGCATCCCCGAGCGGCGAATGGCGTCCCGTTCGGCGTCGAGCTTCTGCGGGGACCACTGCGCCGCGGGCTCGGCGTACTGCATGCGGGGTGGGAGCGCGATCAAACCATCATGGATGTCGAACAGCAGGGCATCACTGTTCCCCAGGACGGTCGGCCAGCCGCGCTCCCTGATGACGTCTACGACGCGATCTGGACGGCACCCACCCTGCGGCATGTCACCGGCGACCAGGGCGAGATTACCGCGCGTTAGGGTGGCCTAATCAAGCACCGGCCGTATAGTCCCGCGTCTTGCGTTTCAGTAGCATTGGTGCGGGTGCGCGCGTGCTGAACCTCGCCGTCATCGCCTTCTTTTCCGCGCTGGCCACGGCCGTCGCCACGGGGATCGGCGGGGTTCCCTTCCTGTTCACCCGGGGTTTGCCGGAGCGTCTCCTCGGCCTGGCCTGGGGCTTCAGCGGCGGGATGATGCTCTCCGCGTCCGTCTTCAACCTCGTCTTCGAGGGGATCAGCCGGGCCGGCTACAATCCCGTGGCCGTGGGGATTGCGCTCGGGGCGGTTCTCTTTTGGATCACGGAGCGGCGGTTCGGCCACACCTCCTTCGACTTCTACCATCTCCACGGCGCCTCGGCCCGCCGCATCGTGCTCTTCATCGGCACACTGACTATCCATAGCTTCTCGGAAGGGATCGCCGTCGGCGTGGCGTTCGGCTCGGGCCAGATCGCGCTCGCCGCCCTGGTCACCGTGGCCATCGCCATCCACAACATCCCCGAAGGGCTTGCCGTCTCGCTGCCCCTGCGCGGCGAAGGGTTCTCGGGGTGGGCGTGCATCGGATGGTCGATCTTCACCAGCCTCCCTCAGCCGCTCATGGCGGTGCCGGCCGCGCTGGCCGTCGCCTTCTTCAAGCCCCTGGTGCCGCTCGGTCTCGGCTTTGCCGCCGGCGCGATGGGGTTCCTTGTTTTCAGCGAGATGATTCCCGAAGCGGAGAAGCACAGCGGGCACGGCAACGGGGCGGCGGCGGTGATCGCCGGCTTCCTGGCCATGATGCTGATGCAGAACGTGCTACAGTAGAAGCGCGATGCCTTCAAACACTCTCCTGCCGTCCCTGAGGCGGCGCAAGGAGATCTCAATCACGGTGCGCGGGCGGCGCACCGGCCGGAAGATCACGCTCCCGGTGTGGTTCGTGCTCGAGGGCGGGACGATGTGGCTGCTGCCGGTGACCGGATCGCACTCGCAGTGGTTTCGCAACGTGCAGGCTGATCCCACGATCGTCATCCGCGCCGGGGGCCGCCGGGGCACCGTGACGGGTGAGCCGGTGATCGGACGCGCCCCCGTCCGTCCGGTGGTGGAGCGCTTCCGCGAGAAGTACGGCCGCGGTGATGTCTCGCGCTACTACGGGCGCTTCGACGCCGCGGTACGCATCCCGCTCTAGCCCTCGTGCCCCGGCCTGTTGTTGCCTTCGACTACGACGGCACCCTGGTGGACGCCTACGAAATCAAGCGGGAGTCATACTGGCGCGCCGTCGCGGAGACGCTCGGCCTGGATGTGTCCCGTCGCCCGATCGTGGATGCCTCCTACGCACGGACCAGCGGCGCCCACCGATTGCAGCAACTCGCGGACACGGCACGGGCGCTCCGCCTCGAGGTCAGCACGGAGCAACAGGAGGCGTTCTCCCGCCGGTACTCGGCGTACAATGACGCGGCCAAAGACCGGATGGTCGAGTTCCCCTCGGTTCGGCGCGTGCTCGCCGCACTGCGGAACCGGTTCGACCTCGTTCTGATCAGCGGGCTGCCGCACGACCTGCTCGCCGCGGATGCGGCAAGCCGCGGACTCGCCGGCTTCTTCAGCCTGATCGAAGGCGGCGACAAAGGCCGGACCCTGCGACGGCTGCAGGAGGAAGGACGTCGCGTCATGCTTTTCGTCGGCGACACGCCGCACGACGAAGCCACGGCACGTGAGCACGGCGTGCCGTTCTTCAAGGTCGGAGGCGACGCCGACCTGGCGCGGGTTCCGCAGGTCCTCGATTCTGTCTGAGAACCCGCGCCGCCACGCCGAGCGCGCGCGCTGCGCGAGCCAAGGCCGCGTCAAGGGTGATCAGGGGGCAGCCCTCCGCTGCCGCCACCGCCACATGCAGCGCGTCGAGAGCAGCCAGGGGCGGTTTCAAAGCGGCGAGCCAGTTTCTGGCCAGAGTGTAATGGCGGCGTTCAACCGGGAGCCGGATGTACACCCCCGCTTCCAGATGCGCCAGGAACGCGCTGAGAATCCGCTGCCCGTCCCCCGGGGCGAGCTCATTTGCTCGAACCTTCCTGGCGATGGCGGAGCATAGCTCCACTTCCACCAGATCGCTGACAGCCCGGTCTGCCCGGCGGTCCAGATGCCGCTGGACCTTTGCACTCAGGTCCTCCGGGCAGTAATAGGGGACAAGCGCGCTCGTGTCAACGTAGATCAATAGCGAGCACTCCGGCGGCTTCTGATCACATCTGCGCTGATCGGGCGACCGCGGACTCGCACCGAAGCGCGCAGCGCGGTGAGATCGGGGAGCGGGGTCGGGCGATGTGGTGGGGGAACCAGGCGGGCGACCTCCGCCCCCCGGCGCAGGACCACAATCTGCTCGCCGCCCTCGACATCATCCAGCAGCGCGCGCAGGCGCCGCCGAGCATCACGCACGTTCACCCTCCGCACCGTCTCCCCCCTTTTGATGGGATGTGTACATATTAAGTGTACACAACAAGTGCCCGGCCAGGCAAGGAGGGAACCCCAGCCCGAGTGGGTCAACATCGGTGCGGTGGCGGATGGAGTCGCGGCGCCATGAAGCGTGGCCCTGACCCGCTGCGCGAGGGAGGAGTATAGGCCGGTGGACGGATGAATACTCCTTTCATGGAGATCCTGGAGCTCATCAAGACGCGGCGCAGCATCGCGCAGTTCAGGCCCGATCCGGTCCCGCGCCAGGTGATCGAGGAGCTGCTCGAGGCCGCGGTGTGGGCGCCGAACCACCGGCTCACCGAACCATGGCAGTTCTTCGTCCTGGAAGGAGAGAGCAAGCGGCGCTTCGCCGAGATCCGCCGGGACGCCCGCCGCGCCGCGCTCCCCAATCCCGAGGCCCCCGAAGCCCAGGCCGCGCTGCGCAAAGTTTATGAGGATACGATGAACACGCCGGTGATCGTCGCCTTCACCGCCGCGGGCCACAGCGACCCCGAACTGCAGGAGGAGAACTACTGGGCCACGTTCGCCGCCGCCTATGCCGTGATGCTCGCCGCCTGGGAGCGCGGCATCGGCAGCTACTTCCGCACCGGCAAGGCGATCGTGGACGGTGCGCCGCTGCGCGCCCTGCTCGGTTTGCCGGAGGAGCGCCGCATCATCGGCGTGCTGTACCTGGGGTACCCCGCGGCCGTGCCGCAGAAGCGACGGACGCCGGCCGTCGAGAAGACGGTCTGGCTCGTTTAGGGCGCGCCGGCGTTTCGAGCATCGCCTTGAGCGGAGTCCAGTAGAACTCCTTCCATCCCTGGCGCACCGACTCGACCTGGTCGGAGGGAATGTTGGTCTGCGTGAATGTCAGCCGCGTCCCCTTGCTCGCTTTTGTCAGGGCGAAGGTCACCAGCGAGTAGTGCCGGGCGGGCCAGTCGTTCGCCCGCCAGGTCTGCACAATCCGCCGATTCCGCTCCAGGGCGACGTTCACACCTCTCGCGTACCCGTCGAACACCGAAAAGGCGCCGCCCACCTTGCGACTGATCCGCGCCGCGCCGCCGGTGAATTTCGCGTGGCGCCGCGAGTCCATCAGCGCTTCGTAGACCGCCCGTGGAGTGGCGTTGATCGTGACGGTCTGGCGGATGCGCCTTGCCATGGGCCAGGGGTTCGCCCCGGGTGTCGCACATCCTCGTGACACTCGTCCCTGGTCCCGCCGTTGCGGGACTTCCGCGCCGCCGGGCCTCCGCGCTATCCCTGCGGCATGGCTGATCCATTCCTGGGGCGCGTCCGCGCCTTCGTCCCGCAGGCGGAAGCGATGGGGGTGCCGGGCGCCGTAATGGTGGCGCAGGCCGTGCTGGAGAGCCGCTGGGGACGGTCGGGCCTGGCCAGATCCGGCAACGCCTGGTATGGTCTGAAGGCCACGGCATCCTGGCCCGGCAGTGTCTACAGCGGCACGACGCGGGAGTGGATTCCAGGTCGGGGATATGTCGTCGTCCCGGGCCGCCACCGCGTCTACCCGTCGAGGGCCGCCGCGCTTGCCGACGGATGCGCTCCCGGCTCGCTCTTCCGCGCGTATCCCTCGGTCGTCGGCAACGTCCGCGATTACCTCCGCTTCTTCCACGCCAACCCGCGCTATCATCCGGCGCTGCGCGCTTATGCGCGGCACCGCGACGCCCGGCGGTTCGCTGCGCACATCGCCAGGGCCGGCTACGCCACCGCGCCGGACTACGCAGAACGCCTTGTTGCTCTGATGGAACAGGTCGCCGCGGATCTGCTACCCGGAACGTTCACCCTGTGGCTGTTTGGGCGGTACCTGCCGCCGGAAGCGCTGCTCCTTCACCGGCGGCGCGTGTACGCCCGGGTGCGGGATCTGGCCGCGCTGCTGGGCTGGCGCGTGGCCTATGACCCGCAACGGAAAGCCGTTTACGTCAGAACGGGCGGGAAGGGGGGCGACTGATGCAGATATCAGGCGCGCTGATCCAGGCGCTGGTGGACCTGCTGAAGGGGATCGGGTTGCTGCGCGAGCCGTCCGAGGAGGTGGAGTTCCGCAAGGCCGTGGCCGATCTGGAGAAGACGAAGGCGCAGGTCTGGGTGGACTTCGTCCGGGCGACGAGCCCGGACCCGGCCCGCGTGTACATCTGGGCGAACAGCGTGATCGCCCTGATCCGCCCGGCGATCTCCATCCTCATCGTCGGTGCGATGATCTTTGCCCCGGCACGGATCCTCGCGCTGGTGAAGACCTTCGGCGAGGCCGGTCCCGCCGGATGGATGGTGATCGCCCCGGTGCTGTGGTGGTTCTTCGGGCGCGACGTGAGCAAGGTGGTGGCGATGCACTACGGCGGTCTCATCCCGGTGGGCAGCGGTTCCTCCGAGCGGAGGACCCCGGCCGCTCGAGGTGATGATCGCGACGGGGCCGTCCACCCGTGGGAGCCGCTGGAACGGCTGGAGGAGGTGGACGGGCTCGACCTCGAACCTCGTGAACCTGAGTCCTCTGTCGATGAACGGGACCGTCGTTAGCCTCCAACTGGTGACTCGTCACGGGGAGCGCCCTCGCGCGGTAGAGGAGGCGCGTGCCCTGGTCGACCACGGACTTGAGGGCGATATCCACGGGAAGACGAAACCCGGCTCGCGTCGCCAGGTTCTGATCACAGAGCGCGCGACGCTCACCGGCATGGGTCTCCGGCCCGGAGACCTGCGCGACCAGATCACGGTGGCATTGGAGGTCCTGGAGTCGCTGCCGGCCGGCACGCGCCTGCGGATGGGGGAGGCCACGCTCGAGCTCAGCGGTCCCTGCGAACCCTGCACGCACATCGGCGCCCTCAACGGCGTGCCCGACCCCGTCGCCTTCCAGCAGATGCTCCAGGGGCGCCGCGGCCAGCTGGCGCGCGTGGTCGCCGTCGCCGGCGATGGACGCATCCGCATCGGCGATCCCGTGATCGTGCAGAGTCCCGTGCCGCGCTGAGCGCCCCGCAGGTTGCTCCTTCCGCTGCGCAGAAGGGGGTTCTCGGTGATCCCCATGGCGCTGCCTGAGCGAGACCCCGTCGTCTTCCGCGTCCTCGAAGCCGAGCGCCGCCGCCAGCGCGAAGGCGTGGAACTCATCCCGTCCGAGAACTACGTCTCCGAGGCGGTGCTGGAAGCGATGGGGTCGATCTTCACCAACAAGTACTCGGAGGGCTACCCCGGACGGCGCTACTACGGCGGCAATGAGAACGTGGACGATATCGAACGCCTCGCGCAGGAGCGGGCCAAGGCCCTGTTCGGGGTGCCGCACGCCAACGTCCAGCCCTACTCGGGTAGCCCCGCGAACCTGGCTGTCTACATCGCCACCTGTCAGGCCGGCGATCCGATCATGGGCCAGAACCTCCCCGACGGCGGGCACCTCACCCACGGCTGGAAGGTGAGCGTGACCGGCACGTACTACCGCAGCATCCCGTACCATGTGACCGCCGCGGGCTACATCGATTTCGACGAGGTGTGGCATCTCGCCCGGGAGCACCGTCCGCGGCTGATCTGGTGCGGGGCCACAGCCTACGTCCGCGAGTTTCCCTTCGAGCGGTTCGCCGAGATCGCCGACGAGGTGGGGGCGTTCTTCGCCGCCGACATCGCCCACGTCGCCGGGCTCGTCGTGGCCGGGGTGCACAAGAGCCCGGCGCCCTACGCCCACATCATCACCACGACGACGCACAAGACGCTGCGCGGGCCGCGCGGGGCCATGATCATGGTGACGCAGAAGGGGCTGGACAAGGATCCCGACCTGGCCGAGCGCATCGACCGGGCAATCTTCCCCGGCCTGCAGGGCGGTCCGCACGACCACACTACCGCGGCGATCGCCGTGGCCCTGGGGGAGGCCGCGCAGCCGTCGTTCGCGGCCTATGGCCGGCAGATCGTGGCCAACGCCAAAGCGCTGGCGGACGGGCTGATGCGCCGCGGCATGCGGCTGGTCACCGGCGGAACCGACAACCACATGGTGCTGCTCGACCTGACCCCGGACGGTCCCGGGCGCGGCGTCTTCCTCCAGGAGGCGCTCGACCGCGTGGGTATCACGGTCAACAAGAACACCATCCCGGGCGAACCCTCCTCGGCCTTCTATCCTTCCGGGATCCGCCTGGGCTCCCCCGCCGCGACTACCAGGGGGATGCGCGAGCGGGAGATGGATCAGATTGCGGCGTGGATCGCGGAGGTGGCGAGCGAGGTCAGGGAGTTCCGCCTTCCCGACGGCCGCGAAGAGCGTACGGCGGAGCTCCGGAGGTTCCGGAAGGCAATCCAGGAGAGCCCGCGTTTGTCCAGGATGCGGGACGAGGTACGGGAGTTCTGCCTGCGCTTCCCCGTGCCCGGGACGGCCTAGTTCGGCGATGCCGCTGCGCAACAAGAAGCTGCTCATCACCTCCGGTCCGACGCGCGCGCCGCTGGACGCGGTCCGCTACATTACCAACAAGGCCACGGGTCGCCTGGGCGCGCTGATCGCGGAGGAGGCCATCTCGCGCGGCGCCCACGTCACCTTCGTCTACGGCCGCCCCAGCCAGGTGCCGATCGTGCGCGGCCACCCCTCCGACCACCTGACGCTGATCGCGGTGGAGACGATCGACGATCTGGTCAGCGTCTTCCGGAGTGAAATCCCCAAGCGCTACGACGCGGTCATCCACCCCATGGCGGTGCTGGACTTCCAGCCGGACGTGGTGCGGTCGGAGAAGACGGCCAGTGGCGTGGAGGAGTGGGTGGTGCGGCTGGTCCCCACGCCCAAGGTCATCGGGCTGGTGAAGGAGCTGGATCGGGACACCTTCCTGGTCGGCTTCAAGCTCGAGGTGGGCAAGCCCCCCCAGGAACTCCGCGAGATCGCCTATCAGTTCCTCCGGAAGAACCGCTGCGACCTGGTCGTGGCGAACGACCTGCGCGAGATCGAGGAAGGCCACCACACCGGCTACTTCATCACCCCCGAGGGCCGCCTGGCGCAGACGGTGGTCGGCAAGGACGCCATCGCCCGGGCGGTCGTCGAGCACCTCGACGCCCATCTCGACTAGGCTGTCGATTCTCCCCGTCGCCGTTCATCAGTCCGCGGGCGCGAAGAAGCCCGCACGGTCGGGTCCCCAGCGGGCCTAGAGGGTGGCCTCCACCCGCACGCAGTTCGCCACCGACTTGACGACGTCGAGCTCGCGGAGCCGCCGCAGCACGCGGCGCATGCCCCGCTCGGCCGCGTCATGCGTGACGAAGACGGCGTCTGCGAACTCGCCGCGGCTCTTCTGGACGATGGAGGCGATGCTCACGCCCTCCTCGCCGAAGACGGCGGCCACTCTGGCGAACACGCCCGGGCGATCCAGGAGCTGGACGCTGAGGTAGTACGGGAGGACCGCGTCCTCCATCGGTCGCACCCGCGTGATCCGGTGGATCGCCGGCCGTGACCGTCCGCCCACGCCGAGTCGGAGATGGCGCGCGACGTCGATGATGTCTCCCACCACGGCGGCGGCGGTCGGCGCGCCGCCGGCGCCGCGCCCGCTGAAGAGCACCGGCCCCAGACCGTCCCCTTCGACGTACACGGCGTTGAACTCATCATGAACGGCGGCCAGCGGGTGGTTCAGCGGGACCAGGGCCGGATGCACGCGGGCCTCGATCTCCTCGCCGTGATCCCGGGCCACGGCGAGGAGCTTGACGGCGAATCCCAGTTCCCGCGCGTAGGCGAGATCCTTGAGGGAGATCCGCTCGATCCCTTCGCAGAAGACCTGCGATCCGTGGAGATTCACGTTGAACGCCGCCGAGGCCAGGATGGCCAGCTTGGCCGCGGCATCGCGGCCCTCGACATCCTCGGCCGGATTCGCTTCGGCGAAGCCCCGGCGCTGCGCCTCGGCCAGCGCGTCCTGATACGACCGGCCCTCGGTGGCCATCCGGGTGAGGATGTAGTTCGTGGTGCCGTTGAGCACTCCGGTGACCGCCCGCAGCCGCGCGCCGGCGAGCGACTCCCGGATGGGCTTGATCAGCGGAATCCCGGCCCCGACGCTTCCCTCAAAGCACAGATCGACACCGCAGCGCTCGGCCAGCATGAGGAGCTCGCCCCCGCTGGCGGCCATGAGCTGCTTGTTGGCGGTGACGACGGGCTTCCGCGCTTCGAGCGCCTCCTGCACATACCGGCCGGCCGGATCCTGCCCGCCGATCACCTCCACGATGATGTCCACGTCCGGGGCATGGATCACCGCGCGCGCGTCGTCCGTGAGGAGATCACGGGAGACCGTCGCGTCCCGTTCCTTGCGGAGATCGGTGACGGCGACCCGCCGGATCTGCACCGGCCCACCGGCGCGCTCCGCGATCATCTGTTGGTCGGCGAGGAGCCGGTAGACGTGCGATCCGACCGTGCCCAGGCCGAGCAGCCCGACCGATATGCTCATGGAAATTGGACGAACTATAGCAATCCGCTCAGAAACCTGTCAAGGACAGGTCCGGTTCGCTCACGGCAGCAGGGGCCTGAGGTCGGTCACGCGCACCTCGGTCCCGACGGTCCACGCCGCGCGCGGCTCCGCGTCGATTCCCGGCCGCCAGGGCGAGGCGTTCGGGTCCTTCCCCGTGCCCAGGGATCGGACCGTCCGCCACCGGCCGTCGAAGGCGCGCAGGGATACCGACTCCTCCTCCATCCACAGGACGAAGACTCCTCGTGCCCACAGGCCGATGGTGGGATCGGTCCCGGCGGCGGCGATCCGCTCTGCCGCCGTCCATGCGCCGCGCCCGCCTCGCCGGTAGTAGATGCCTCCCTGTTGCTCCCACACCACATGGACCGTCCCGCGGCGATCCACCGCCAGCGCGGGCCTGGTGGCCGGCGCCCCCCCAGCCGTCAGCGCGGCAGGCGCGGTCCATGCGCCGCCGGGAGGACGCGTGGTGTACATGACCCGGTACGCGCGGCCGTCCGACTGAAACCACACCACGTGCACGCGATCCTGTGCGTCCACCGCCAGCGCGGGGTTGATCGCGTCCGGAACGCCCGGAGAGATCCACTCCGGCCGCCCCCAGCGGTCGGTGCGCTGGACGTAGTAGATCTCATAGATGCCGCCGTGCGGGGTGGGCTGCCCGGCGGAGGGCTGCCGGATGCCGTACCAGGAGAGATGCAGCCGCCCGCGGCTATCGGCATCCAGCGAGGGATACCCGGCGTACGCGGCGGCGGAGGACAGGGCGACCGGAGCGGTCCATCCACCGCGGAAGCGGCTGTAGTAGACGCGCCCGACGGGACCGTCGAACTGCGTCCAGGCCAGGTGCGCGGTGCCGGCGCCATCCACGATGAGGGTGGAGAGCGTGGCGGGCCCCGTCCCGCTGCTCACCTGCCCGAGGGACTGCCGTGGGCCACCGCGGGTCGAGGTCTCCACGTGCACCTGCGGGACTCCCGCGACCGGTCTGGTGTACGTCACGAAGAGGCGTCCGTCCCGCCCGGCGAGCTTGTGCTGGTTGTTGGACTGGGTCGGCCCGTAGGCGATCCTGATCTGCAGGGCGGGCGTCGGCCCCGGCGTCAGGAAGGCCAGGACGGCCGGCAGGATCCAGCGCACAGGCAGGAGCAGCACCCGGCGACGGACGACGTCCCTCTGCCGAACCAGCGTCGAAGTCAACGGTGCTCCCATTTCTGCGGGGAGAGGGTTCCTCCCGCTACCGTAGAAGCGAATGCGCAATTCACCTGTTGCGCCGGTCCGTCCCGGATACTCGAAGGACTGCGCGACTGAACTCCATCCATCTCGGGGCCCTGTCCTGCGGCGGGAGCGGCGAGACCGCCGGATGGGATCGTCGAGCAACGCGAAGCGAGGTGAGAGCGGTGAGGAGCTGGAGGGGTCTGACGTTCACGCTGGCCGCCATGGCGGCGGTGGCGCTGGCGGCCACGCCGGCGCTCGTACAGTCACAACCGCGCGAAGTCCCCTTTACCCACATCGAGACGCAGATCATCACGGCCATCGATCCGCAGGCCGCCGTCGACGAGAGCAGTCTGCACTCGGCGATCAACCTCTATGATCCGTTGATCTATCCCAACGTCGAGGAGGGGTCGATGAACCCCCGCCCGCACATCGCCGAGTCCTGGCAGATCAGCCCCGACGGGAGGACCTACACCTTCAAGATCCGCCGAGGGGTCAAGTTCCACTCCGGACGGGAGCTGACGGCGGACGACGTCGCCTGGAGCATGGACCGGATGCTGCGTCTCAAGCGCGGCTTCTCCTGGGTGTTCGCTCCCGTCCTGGATCTGGGCGCGACCCAGGTCGTCGACCCGTACACGGTGCGCATGCGGCTGAAGGAGGCCTACGCGCCGTTCCTGGGGGCGCTCGAGTTGTTCTTCATCATGGACAAGAACCTGATCATGGCCAACCTGCGGCCGGGGCCGTTCGGCGAGTTCGGAGACTACGGGGCGTCCTTCCTCGAACGCCAGGATGCCGGATCGGGCCCTTTCCGGATGGAGCGGTGGGACCGCGCCACCGAGATGGTGATGGTGCGCTTCCCCGACTACTGGCGCGGCTGGAAGGAAGGGAAGATCACCAGGGTCTTCTACAAGACGGTGACGGAAGAAGCCACGGTGAAGACGCTGCTCATCGCCGGGCAGGCCGACATGGTACCCCAGTGGCTGTCGGCGCAGAGCTTCCAGGAGCTCAAGCAGACGCCGGGCATCGTGGTGAAGGAAGATCCCACCGTGCAGCTCTTCCACCTGCAGATGAATACGAAGAAGCCGCCGCTGAACAACGTGAAGCTGCGGCAGGCCATCTCCTACGCCTTCGACTATGACAAGGCGCTGCAGCAGATCTTCCTCGGCGGCACCAAGGCCAGGGGGCCGGTCCCGGTGCGCACGCCCGGGTGGGCGCCGAACGTGCCTCTGTACAGCCGGAATCTGACCAAGGCCAGAGAGCTGATGGCCGAGGCCGGCGTCCAGCCCGGCCAGGTGACCCTGGAGTACGTCTGGGTGACCGCCCTGCCGCTGGAGCGGCTGATCGGCCTGCTGCTGCAGAGCAACCTGCAGGAGATCGGCATCAAGGTCGAGATCGTGGGCGAGCCCTGGGCCAACGTCGTGGCGCGGGCCACGAAGCCCGAAACCACTCCGCACATCACCGCCATCTTTGACACCCTGAAGTATCCGCACGTGGACAGCCACACCTACGGGATGTACCATCCGACCTGCTGGGGGACGTTCCGCTGCATGAGCTACTACGAGAATCCCGAAGTGAGCCGGGTGCTGGAGGCCGCCCGCCGGGTCGTGGACACGAAAGAGCAGATGCGGCTGTATCAGGAGGCGCAGGTGATGATCGCGCGGGACGCGCCCAGCATCTACGTGGCCAATCCGCTGCACCGGATCGCGTTCCGCAACTACGTGAAAGGATACCGGTACGTGGGGCTGCTCGGGTTCGACGTCAACTTCTGGGACTACACCATCGAGCGCTGACCGACGGTACCGGCCGGGATGAAGGTCATGGGGCCTGGTCCGGAGAGCACCGCCCGGGCCAGGCCCTCGGACTCCCGCCGCTGAGGCCATGCGATGAATTTCCGCACGTACCTCCTCCGCCGGACGCTGCACCTCGTCCCGGTGCTCCTGGGCCTGTCCGTGCTCATCTTCGTGATCTCCCGCGTCATCCCGGGCGACCCGGTCAGGCTGGCGCTGGGCACCGAGGCGACGGAAGAACAGGTCCGGCAGCTGCGGGAGCAGACCGGCCTGGATCGCCCGCTCGTCGTGCAGTATGTGGCCTACGTCGCCGGCGTCCTGCGCGGAGACTTCGGCTATTCGCTGCGCACGCACCGCAACGTGACCAAGGACGTGCTCGAGTTCTTCCCCGCCACGCTGGAGTTGACCACAGTGGCCATGGCTCTCGCCGTCGTGCTCGGCGTGCCGCTCGGCATCCTCGCGGCGGTGCGCAAGGACAGAGGTGCCGACCACCTCAGCCGGGTCCTCGCCCTGATCGGCGTGGCCCTGCCGCGGTTCTGGCTGGCCATCCTCCTCCAACTGGCCTTTGCCTATCACCTGCGCCTGCTCCCGACGATCGGCCGGGGCCCCGCGCCGCCCACCCGGATCACCGGCCTGTACGTGGTGGACGGCCTCCTCGGCTTTGATCCGGCGGCCGCCTGGATCTCTCTGAAGCACCTCGCCATGCCGGCCTTCGCCCTCTCGGTGGGGACCCTGGCCCAGGTGATGCGCCTGATCCGCGCGGGGATGATTGAGGAGATGCGCCGCGACTACGCCCTGGCGGCGCAGTCCTACGGGCTCCCGCCGAACCTGATCATCTACAAGTACCTGCTCAAGAACGCCTTCACCGCGACGTTGACGATCCTGGGGCTGAGCTATGGGTTTCTCCTCGGCAACGCCTTCCTGGTCGAGACGGTCTTTGCCTGGCCCGGGCTGGCCTTTTACGGCGTGGACGCCCTGCGCTTCAAGGACTTCAACGGCGTGATCGCGGTCACGCTCGTGATCGGCGCCGCCTACGCGGTGGTGAACCTGATCACGGACATCCTCTACGGATATTTCGATCCGAGGATCCGCTATGAGTGAGGTGCTCGCCGTACCGGGCCATGCGCGGGCCGCCCGCGGCCAGGAGTGGCGGAAGATGTGGTTCCGGTTCACCCGCTCTCCCCTGTCGGTCGCCGGCCTCAGCATCGTCGTGGTCCTCATCCTGGCGGCGGTCCTGGCGCCGGTGCTGGCGCCGTACCCGCGCCATGCCGGCGTCTTCGTCGACTTCGACCGCGGGCTGCAGCCGCCCTCAGCCAGGAACTGGCTGGGCACCGACGATGCCGGACGCGATATCCTGTCGCGCATCATCTTCGGCGCGCGCATCTCCCTCACGCTCGGCGTCGTGGTGCTGGCCATCGCGGTCGGGCTCGGCGTCCCCCTCGGCCTGATCGCGGGGTATTGGGGCGGGAGGGTGGGGGACTGGATCATGCGGATCACCGACGTGTTCCTGGCCGTTCCCCCGATCGCGCTCGCCCTGGCCGTGACCGCCGCCCTGCGCCCGACGCTGACGAACGCGATGATCGCCATCGCCTTCGCCTGGTGGCCGTGGTACACGCGCCTGGTCTACGGGCAGGTCCTCTCGCTGAAAGAGCAGCAGTTCGTGGAGGCCAGCCGCAGCCTGGGCGCCAGCCGCTGGCGCATCGCCTTCCGCGAGATCCTGCCCAACGCCTGGTCGCCCATCATCGTGAAGCTGACCCTGGATATGGGCTTTGTCATCCTCACCGGCTCCGGGCTGAGCTTCCTGGGGTTGGGGGCCCAGCCCCCGACCCCGGAGTGGGGGACGATGATCGCCGAGGGACGCACGTACCTGCCCGGCGTCTGGTGGGCGGCGACCTTCCCGGGGCTGGCCATCTTCGTGGCGGTTCTGGGTTTCAATCTGCTGGGGGACGGGCTGCGCGATGTCTTCGACGTGGAGATCGAGCAGTGGCGAGCGGCGAACTGACCGGGGTCGGCCGCCGGACGGCCGAGACCGGGACGGAGCCGCTCCTGGCGATCGAAGATCTGGTCATCCATTTCCGCCTCTACGAAGGGCGCGCGCGCGTCATCAACGGCGTGAACCTCACCATCGGCCGCGGCGAGAGCGTGGCCCTGGTCGGGGAGACCGGGTGCGGGAAGTCCGTCACGGCCAAAGCCATCCTGGGACTGCTGCCGGCCAACGCCGAGATCGTCTCCGGCCGGATCACCTTTCAGGGGCGCGACCTGCTCCGGCTGCCCGCGGAGGAGTTGCAGCGGATCCGCGGCCGGCGGATTGCCATGATCTTCCAGGATCCGGGGACGGCGCTGAATCCCGTGTTCACCGTCGGCGACCAGCTGCAGGACGTGGCCGCCTGGCAGGGCCGGCCCCGCGCGCCGCTGGTGCGCCGGGGCGACGGGGAACTGCGCCGGCGATGCCTGGAGATACTGCGTCTGGTCCGCATCCCCGATCCCGAAGGCACGTTCCGGCGGTTTCCCGTGGAGCTGTCCGGCGGCATGCGGCAGCGCGTGCTCATCGCGCTGGCGCTGCTGGGCGGCCCCGACCTGCTGATCGCTGACGAGCTGGGAACAGCGCTCGACGTCTCGATCCAGGATCAGATTCTCGAAGAGCTTCGGGAGCTGGTGCGCACCCGGGGCCTGTCGGTCCTGTACATCACGCACAACCTCGGGGTGGCCCGGTTGGTGTCGGACCGGATCTGCGTGATGTACGGAGGGGAAATCGCCGAGGTGGCTCCGACTGGAGCGATGTTCACGCGCCAGCTTCACCCGTACGCGCAGGGACTCCTGGCCGCCGTGCCGCGTCTGACCGGCGGCGTCGGTGCGGGCATCGAGGGGCGCATCCCCGATTACCTCAACCCGCCCCCGGCGTGCCGGTTCGCTCCGCGCTGCCCGTTCCGCATGGATCTCTGTGACCGGCAGCGGCCGGTCCTGGCCCAGGCGGAGCCGGACCGCCGGGTGGCCTGCCACCTCTATCCGGCGTCCACGCGCTGATGGCTCTGCTCGAGGCCGAAGCCCTGGTGAAGCACTTCCCGCTGACCGTGGGGCTGTTCCACCGCAAGGTCGGCGATGTGAAGGCCGTGGACGGCGTGAGCTTGGCTCTGGAGGAAGGCCGGACGCTGGCGCTGGTCGGCGAGACGGGATCGGGGAAGACCACGCTGGGCCGGATGCTCGTGCGCCTCCTGGACCCAACCGGCGGGCGGATTGTCTTTGCCGGCGAGGAGATCACCGGACGGCCCGAGGCCGCGCTGCGGCCGATCCGCCGGCAGCTGCAGATGGTGTTCCAGAACCCGGCCTCGTCCCTCAATCCGCGCCGGCGGGTGAAGGAGATCATCGAGGAGCCGCTGGTGATCCACCACGTGGGGGGACCGCGGCAGCGTCTTCGCCGGGTGGCCGAACTGCTGGAGCGGGTGGAACTGCCCCCCGCCGACTTCCTGGCCCGGTTTCCCCACAGCCTGAGCGGCGGCCAGCGGCAGCGTGTGGCGATCGCCCGGGCCCTGGCCCTTCACCCCCGGCTCATCGTCCTGGACGAGCCGACCTCGGCGCTGGACGTCTCCGTGCAGGCCAAGATCATCGCCCTGTTGCGCCGGCTGCAGCAGGAGTTCGGGCTCACCTATCTGTTCATCTCGCACGACCTCAGCCTGGTGCGCAACGTCGCCGATGCCGTGGCCGTCATGTACCTGGGCAAGATCGTCGAGCTGGCGCCGACGGAGACGCTGTTCCGACGTCCCAGCCATCCCTACACCCGCGCGCTCCTCTCGGCCATTCCCACCGTCTCCGATGAGGAGGCCGCGCTCATTCCGGAGAAGATAACCCTGCAGGGCGAGATCCCCAGTCCCGCGCGCGTGCCGGCCGGGTGCGCCTTCCACCCACGATGCTACGCGCGGATTCCCGGATGTGAGCGGATCGTGCCGGAACTCATCCCGGTCAACCCGTCCCACGGGGTGCGCTGCGTGCTCTACGATCCCCTCATGGGAGCGCCGGGCCTGCCGCGGGTGCCGGCCCCCGGATCCTCGGACAGGAAGGGGCCGCCGGTCGGCACGCCGGCAGATGCACATGACGCATAGAGTCGCAATCGATATCGGCGGCACATTCACCGACCTGGTCCTGCTGGACGAGCAGTCGGGGGCGCTGCGCTGGCACAAGGTCCTCACCACGCCCGCCGCTCCGGCCGAGGGCGCGCTGCGCGGGTTGCGGGAACTCTGCGGCCGCGCCGGAATCACCCCTGCCGAGATCGGGACCCTCATCCACGCCACCACGCTGGTGACCAACGCGATCATCGAGCGCACCGGCGCCCGCACGGCCCTGCTCACCACGGCGGGGTTCCGCGACACCCTGGAGATGGGCAAGGAACAGCGCTACGACATCTACGACCTCTTCCTGCGGTTTCCCGATCCGCTGGTGCCGAGGCAGTGGCGTGTGGGCGTGCGCGAGCGCGTCTCCCGCACGGGTGACGTGATCGTCCCGGTGGATCTGGGGGAGGTCAGGCGCGTCACCCGGGCGCTCATCCGGCAGGGCGTGGAGTCGATTGCAGTCTGTTTTCTGCACGCCTACCGAAACGCGGCGCATGAACAGATGGTGGAACGGCTGCTCCGCGAGGAGTTTCCCCAGGTGGCGGTCTCCATCAGCAGCGAGGTCAGCCCCGAGATCAGGGAGTACGAGCGAACGAGCACCACCGTCTGCAACGCCTATGTGCAGCCCCTGGTGGACCGCTACCTGGCGCAGATGGAGTCGGCGCTGGCCGCCGACGGATTCCGCGGGCGATTCCTGCTGATGCTGTCCAGCGGCACGCTGGCCGCTCCCGACGTGGCCCGCCGCTTTCCGGTACGCCTGCTCGAGTCCGGGCCGGCGGCCGGGGCGCTCCTATCCGGCCACATCGGCGGCCTGATCGGACTCACCGATCTGGTCGGCTTCGATATGGGCGGCACGACGGCCAAGATCTGCCTGATCCGCGAGGGACGGCCCCGGGTGACGCCGACGATCGAGGTAGCGCGCGTCCACCGCTTCAAGCCGGGCTCCGGATTGCCGGTGAAGACGCCGGTGGTGGACATGATCGAGATCGGCGCCGGCGGTGGGTCGCTGGCCCGCGCGGATACGCTCGGCCTGCTGCGCGTCGGTCCGCAGAGCGCGGGGGCCGCCCCGGGTCCCGCCTGCTACGGGCTCGGCGGCACGGAGGCCACCGTCACCGATGCCTGCGTGGTGCTCGGGTATTTCGATCCGGCCGGATTCCTCGGCGGGACGATGCCCCTGGACGCGGAGGCTGCGCGAACGGCCGTGGCCCGGGCCGGCGCGCCGCTGGGGCTGTCCGCGGTGGAGACGGCCTGGGGGATCTTCGCCATCGTGTGCGAGAACATGGCCCAGGCGGGCCGCCTCTATCTGATCGAGCGGGGGCAGGATCCGCGCCGTTTCGCCCTCGTCGGCTTCGGAGGCGCCGGTCCCGCCACCGCCGCGCGCGTGGCCAGGCTTCTGGGTCTGCGCACGGTGATCATTCCGCCCGCTTCGGGTCTGGCCTCCGCGCTGGGGCTGCTCGTAGCGCCGCCGGGATTCGACTTCGGCCACTCCCTGGCGGGAGAACTGCAGGATCTCGACTGGGACGAGGTCGAGCAGCTGTTCCGGGAGATGGAGTCCAGGGGGCGCGAGATGGTCGTTGCTACCGGGGCGCGGAGCGACGCGGTCAGGACCGAACGCCGTGCGGAGATGCGCTATGCCGGGCAGTTCCACGACATCGAGGTGCCGCTGCCCGACCGGCTCGATGCCGCCGCGGCGCTGTCGATCCGCCGCCGCTTCGACAGCGAGTACACCCGGCTGTACGGGATGGCCCTGGACGACTATCCGGTCCAGGTGCTGAACTGGCGCGTGTTGGTCACCGCGCCTGGCGCCAGGGTCGACCTCCGCGGCTCATTCGACGGCGCGCGTCTGAGCGGCCCCGCGCTGCGAGGGCATCGGGCAATCTATCTGCCGCAGAGCCGCGCGTTTGCGGAGGTGCCGGTGTATGCGCGCTACCGCCTGGCCGACGGCGCGGTGATCGAGGGCCCGGCGGTGATCGAAGAGGGAGAGGCCACGACGCTGCTCTGGCCGGGTGATCGCCTGACCGTGGACGCCCAGCGCAACCTCATCCTGCAGATCGGCGGGGAGAGGCCCGGAGAGGAGCGGCCCTCGGAGGAGAAGCCTGTGGTTGCAGAGGGAGGACCGTCATGAAGGCGGCGCCGGCATTCGATCCGATCGCGCTGGAGATCATGTGGAGCCGCCTGATCAACATCACCGAGGAATGCTGGGCGACGATCTGGCGGACCGCCTTCTCCACGATCATCGGGGAGGCCCAGGACTTCGGCTGTGAACTGCTCGACGCCCGCGCCAACTCCATCGCGCACTCCCCACGCTCGATGCCGGTCTTCAACCTGACGTTGCCCCAGGCAGTCAAGGCCCTGTTCGAATCATTTCCTCCCGACGAGCTGGTGGACGGCGACGTGCTGATCACCAACGACCCGTGGGTCTGCGCCGGCCACCTGTTCGACCTGGCCGTGGTCACACCGGTGTTCCGCGGCCGGACGCTGGTCGGGCTGGTCGGGTCCATCGGCCACTGCTCGGACATCGGCGGCACGAAAGACTCCGGCCGCGCGCGTGAGGTCTACGAGGAAGGGCTGCAGCTCCCGCCGCTCAAGCTGTATCGCGCCGGCCGTCTCAACGACGACCTCGCGCAGATCATCCGCCGCAACGTCCGCAGGCCCCAGATGGTCTTCGGCGACATCCAGGCGCAGGTGGGCAGCAACCGTGTCGGCGCCCAGCGGCTGCTCGAGTTCATGGACGAATACGGCCTGGCCACCCTCGAGCCGCTGGCCCATGAGGTGCAGCAGCGGGCGGAAGCCGCGATGCGCGCGGCCATCGCCGCGGTGCCCGACGGGACCTACACCAGCGAGGTGGAGTTCGAGGTGGCCGGCACAACGCTGCGCCTGCCCTGCCGGGTGATCGTGGAGGGCGACGAGCTCACCGTGGATTGGGAGGGCGCCCCGCCTGAGCTGCCGTTCGGCGGCGTCAACTGCACCGCGACCTATACCGCGGCGCACACCACGTATGCGTTGAAGTCGATCCTCACGCCCGAGATCCCGTCCAACGCCGGCTGCTTCCGACCGATGCGCGTGCGGACCCCGGAGGGCAGCATCCTGAACTGCCGCTATCCGGCCTCGGTCAACCAGCGCACCATGGTCGGCTGGTTCTGCGGCCCGGCCGTCTTCCGGGCGCTGGCCCAGGCGCTCCCCCGGCAGGTCCAGGCCTTCACGGGCCTGCCCGGATTCTGCGCCGCGTACGGGCGCGACGCGCAGGGGCGCACGTACAACGATCACATCATGTTCGGAGGCGGCCAGGGCGGCGGGTATCGGGTCGATGGGAACCAGGCGCTGCTGTATCCGACCTCAGCCGCCAACGTGCCGGTGGAGATGTTCGAGCAGCGCACGCCGCTCCTGGTCGAGCGCAAGGAGCTCCTCCCGGACTCCGGGGGACCGGGGTCCTCCCGCGGCGGTCTGGGGCAGCAGGTGGTCATCCGCAAGCTGTATGATGATGGGCTGCCGGTGCTCGTGCAGGTGCTTCCCCACGGTGTGGGCTCACCGATGGAGGGGCTCCTGGGGGGACGGCGCGGGGGCCAGGCGGCCTATCGGATCGCCGGCAGCGTGCTCAGCCGCACAGAGGGGCTGACGCAGCTCGCGGAACTGCGCACGCCCTCGGACGTGGTGATCATCGAGGCCGCGGGCGGCAGCGGCTTCGGCGAACCCTCCGAGCGCCCGCTGGATCTCATCGCCCGGGATCTGGCCGAAGGCTATGTCACCCCGTCCGGGCTGGCCGCCTACGGTGTGCGCCTCACGCGGGAGGGACGCCTTGCGCGGACGACCCGGTCGCCACGGCGGCGACGGTCGGCCCGGCGGCCCGCTGCCCGCCGGCCTGCGCGCTCCCGCTGAGGCCGTCCCTGACGCCGGCACGGCAGGCTGGTGTATAATCAGGGTTAGCCGAGCGGGCGTAGCTCAGTGGTAGAGCATCGGCTTCCCAAGCCGAGGGTCGTGGGTTCAAATCCCATCGCCCGCTCCAACCCGCATCCGGAACGGGTTTTCGCAATTTCGGAGAGGAACTTGCCACGGTCGAGCGGACCCTGGCCAGCGGGGCACTCGACCACCCTGAGGTCCGTCGCCTCATTACGATCCCAGGAATCGATGCGATCATTCATAGCAGCGGTATGCTAACCCTCGTCACTGCCGGACAGGCTCCGTAACCGATAGACACCCCTGGCATTCTCCGCGAGCAGGGCGGCTGTGGCCGCCTCGAGATCGGAGTCGGTGAGGAACCCGTGGGACCGCATCTCGGCCAGCGCCTTCCGGAGAGCGTCCCGCATCAGCCGGGCCGCTGCCCAGAAGCGCTCCGGGAGGGTGTGGGCGTCGGTGGCCAGCAGGACTTTCGACCATGGCGCGAGCTGCAGCGCCGCGGCGATCGCCTCCGCCGCCCCATGGCCCGTCATCGGGATTGTGAGTGACAGGTCCATGTAGACGTTTCCATAGACAGAGGCCAGCCAGGCGGCATCCCGCACATACGGATGACAGTGCAGCAGGACGAACGTGGCGTTGCGGCAGGCCGGGTCCTCGAACAACGGCTTCAGCCAGGCGGGGTTGGAGTCGGGCAGCAGGAGATCGGCGTCGCCGAAGCCGGTGTGGATCTGGACCGGGATTCTCAGTTCACCCGCCGCCTGGCACACTTCCCAAACCAGAGTGTCCAGGAGCGGTTTGGAGGTCAGGCGCACCCGCCGTCCCGCCTTCGTGCTTGTCTTGACCTGCGAGAACGCTTCGCGCACCTCGGACGGCGGATGCGCCGCGATGCGCAGCCCCGTGCGGTAGGCCAGGACGGTCTTCACGGCGACCGCGCCTGCGCGCACGGCCTTGCGGATGTGCTCCAGGACGCCGCCGATGAGGGCGTCGGGCGTGGAAGATTCGGGCAACAGATCCTCCGCGACCCGCTCGATCCTCAGAACGGGCCGCGCGGGCACGATGTCGCCCAGTTCCTCCACCGTGAGCAGGTCCTCCGGACGGTAGCCCGTGTCCACCAGCAGCATCTCGAAGCCCGCATCGGCAAACAGCCGCCGCGCCCGGTCGGCCAGAGGGAGGGTGCGGATGTGGCGGACCAGGGCCTCCTCACCGACGACGCCGTAGAAGGCGCACAGCTCCCGCACCGCGCGGCAGTAGGACGGCCACTGCAGCATGTGGTCGCGGATGAACGAGGGATCCCTGCTCTCGGTGAACGGCGCGCGGAACGCGGCGACGTCGGCCGGCGGCGTGCGAGCGATGGAGTGGCAATGGTGATCGATCACGCTAGTACCTGAACAGGTGCGCGCGCGAGATCTCGTCGGGCGACTGCTGACCCAGCAGCTCCCACTCTCGCCGCCGGACCGCCAGGAACGAGCGGGCCAGCTCCCCACCGAGCGCATCTAGAAGCAGCCGGTCCCGCTCCAGCTCGCCCACAGCCTGCTCCAGCGTCTTCGGCAGCGGCCGGATCCCGCGCGCTTCGCGCTCCGCTTCCGGCATCAGGCCCGGATCGATCTCCACCGGCTCTCCCGGATCGCGCTTCTTGCGGATCCCGTCCAGCCCCGCCGCGATCACGGCGCCGAGGGCGAGGTAGGGGTTGCTGCTGGCGTCGACGGCCTTCAGCTCGAGGTGCACGGAGTTCGGCCCGCGGCGCGGGGTGATGACGCGGATGGCCCCCTCGCGATTCTCCGGGCCGTAGCAGACGAACGCACCGGCCCAGAAGTGTGGCCTCAGGCGCTGATAGGAGTTGACGCTCGGCAGCGTGATGGCGGCGAGTGCCGGCAGGTGGTGCAGCACGCCGCCGATGAAGTGGTAGGCAGTTTTCGACAGGTGCAGAGGATCACCGGCGTCGTAGAACGCCGTCTTCTTGCCTTTCCACAGACTGATGTGCAGGTGGCAGCCGCTGCCGGCCTTGTCGGCAAAGGGCTTGGGCGCGAAGCTCGCACGGCAGCCGTGCCTCGTCGCCACCCCGCGCACTGCCTCGCGGAAGAGCACTTGGCGGTCCGCCGCGCCGATGCCCGGCGCATGCCCGATGCTCACCTCGAACTGACCGGGGCCGGACTCGGGGTAGAGCAGGTGCACCGTGAGCCCCATTTCGTCGAGGGTGGCCAGCAGGTCGGTCAGGAATGCGTGCGACAGATCGTACGCGTACCCCGAGGCGAACGTCGTCTCGTCGACCGGCGTCCAGGTTCCGTTCTGGTCGCGGAGCAGGTAGAACTCGCTCTCGAAGGCGGCCTGCAGCGCGTAGCCCTCCCGCTCGACCGCCTCCACCTGCCGCTTGAGAAAGGTGCGCGGGCAGTGCGCCCACGTCCCGCCGGAGGCCGTCTCGAAGTCGCCGAGCACGATCGCCTGGCCCGGCGAGAACGGGAGCGCCGTGAGCGTGGCGGGATCGGGGACCAGGAAGACTTCGCCTACCGGACCCAGGCCGCTGTCCCCCACGACGGCGTCGAAGAGCACGGGCAGGGCCTGCTGCGCGACAGAGAATCCGATGCCGGATTGCTGATGGCTCGCCAGGCGCGCGGCCGGGGCGGCCTTGGCCCGGATCAGGTTCGCGTTGTCGCAGTAGGTGAAGCGCACCAGGCGCAGCTTCGTGCGCTCTTTGGCCGGCTGGCGGACGGGCATCGATGTCCGGTGGGGAGGGAGCGAATGGGCTCCCTCCCCCCGAAAGACGAACCTACTTCGGCGTCACTTCCGATGCGAACTGCAGCTTGCCCTTCGAGACCTTGATGATCGTCACGCTCTTCCTGGGCACGCGCTTGCCGGCCTCGTAACTGATCGTCCCGGTCACGGCCTGGAAGCCCCTCGTCGCCGCCAGGGCCGCGCGGATCTTCGCCGGGTCGGTGGATCCCGCCCGCTTGATCGCGTCGACGATCAGCTTCAACGTGTCGTACCCGAGGGCCGCGAACGCGTTCTCCGGCAGCCGGCCGTACTCTTTCCGGTACGCCTCCACGAACTTTTTGACGAGCGGCTTGGGGCTGTCGGGCTGCACATAGGCGTGGGTGGAGAAGTACACGTTGTCCGCCAGGTTCGGCCCGGGGACCGAGACGACCAGCGGCGTATCGAAGCCGTCCCCGCTCAGCACCGCGGCGGTGATCCCCGCCTCGCGCAGCTGCTTGACGATCAGGCCGGCCTCGTTCGGAATGGCCGAGACGAACAGGGCGTCCGGCGCGGGACGCTGCGCTCGCAGCCGCGTGATCTGCGCGGAGAAGTCCGTGTCGCCCGAGCGGTAGATGTCCTCCAGGGCCACCTTCCCGCCGATCTGCGTCCAGCGCTGCTTGAAGAACTTCGTCAGGGTCAGGGTAAAGTCGTAGGCCTGGTCGGTGAAGATCCAGGCGTTGCGCAGCTTCAGCGTGTTGTACGCGTACTCGGCCACGGCGAACGCCTGCGCGTCGTCCCCGAACGGGGCCATGAACATGTAGTCGCCCACCTGGTCAGGGATCTGCGGCGCGGTGGCTCCTGCGGTGACGAAGGGGACCTTCGCGCGCTGGGCGATCGGCCCGGCGGCCAGCACGAAGGTGGTATCGTTGAGCCCGCCCACGGCCACGACCTTCTGCGCGGTGAAGCGGGACATGATATTGGCGTTGGTCGTCTGGTCCGTCTTGCCGTCTTCGGTGACCAGCTCGATCCGCCGGCCGAGCACGCCGCCGGCGGCGTTGACCTCCTTGACGGCGAGCTTCATGCCGTTGAGCCCCGGGGCGTCGATGGACGACATGCCGCCGGTAACGTTGTAGAGCGCCCCGATCTTGATCGTGCCCTGCTGCGCCCCCAGCGGCGTGGTGAGGAGGGCGCTGAGCATCAGCAGCACCACGAGCACACGGGAGCCTCTCATATAGGCCTCCTGAATTCAGGGGATTGCCAAAGAGGTTTACACACGGCTCACGCGTCTTCCTGCGAGACGCGCAGCACGGCCCGCGCGCCGAAGAGCCCGCCCGGGCGATAGATGATGAACAGGATCAACAAGATGCTCAGCAGCACCTGGCTGGCCCCGAACAGCGGGGGCACGACGAGCCCCCGGATCGCAAACCCGTTCTCCAGGAGGCGCAGCGCCTCAGGGAGCGCCGTGAGGACGACCGCCCCTGCCACCGGCCCGGCGACCGTGCCGGGACCGCCGATGATCACCATCAGGACCACCAGGAAGGTGAGGCCGAAGGAGAAGGAGGTGGGGGTCATGACCGTGATGAGATGCGCCCACAACACCCCTGCCACGCCCGCGAAGAACGCGCCTGCGGCGAACGCAATCAGGCGGATGCGGAGCGGCGGGATCCCGCAGGCCTGCGCGGCAAGATCATCCTCCCGCAGCGCCTTCATCGCCCGCCCCACTGCGGAGTGGTCGAGGACCCAGATGCCATACACGCACACCGCTGCCGCTGCGAAGGTCCACCACAGGTTGGTGAAGGGTGGGATGCCGTTGATGCCCTGGGCGCCGCGCGTGATCGAGACGAGGGAGGCCGCGATGGTCTGGACGATGATCATGAACCCCAACGTGGCCACCGCCAGGTAGTGTCCCCGCAATCGCAGCACCGGGTAGCCGATCAGCACCGCACACAGCGCCGCGGCCGCGCCGCCGGCCAGCAGCGCAGGGAGGAATGGCCACTCCGCCGCCATCAGCCAGGGCGGCAGATCGGGGATCATCATCGCCTTGCGCGATGCGGGCAGCGTGAGCAACGTGGCCACGTACGCCCCGACGGTGGCGAACCCCGCGTGCCCGAGCGAGAACACACCCAGGTAGCCGTTGGTGAGGTTCAGGCTGGCGGCCAGCAGGATGTTGATGCCCGCCACGTTCACCAGACGCAGCTCGTAGTCGTCGAGCCGCCCCTGCAGAGCTGCCAGCAGCAGCGCGAACAAGCCCAGGCTCGCCGGCGCGAGCAGCCGCCGCGCGCTCATCCGCGCGACCCGAGCAACCCCTGCGGGCGCACGAGCAAAATCAGGATGAGCAGCGCAAACACCATCGCGTCACGGTATCCGGAGGCGACCGGCGGCAGCATGCCCACGAAGAAGATCTCGGCGAATCCCAGGACGTAGGCGCCCAGCACCGCCCCCGGCAGGTTTCCCAGTCCCCCCAGCACCGCCGCGACGAATGCCTTCAGCCCCGGCAGGAAGCCCATGAACGGATCGATCCGGCCATACAGCCCGCCCAGCATGATGCCTCCCACAGCCGCCAGCGCCCCGGCGATGCCGAAGGCCACCATGATTACCCGGTTGGAGTTCGCCCCCATCAGCTCGACCGCGTCCACATCGTCCGCGCAGGCGCGCATCGCGATGCCCAGGCGCACGCGGGTCACGAAGAGCTGCAACAGTACCAGCAGGACCGCGGCCGATCCCACCGTCAGGATCGCGGTGCGGTTGATGACCAGCGGCCCAAGGACCTCAATCCGTGTCAGCGCCTCCGGAAGCGCAAACCGGCGCGGCTGCGCGGTCACCGTCATCACGAACACGTTCTGGATGATGACCGAGACCGCCAGCGACACGATGAGCGCTGTCACCTCCGGTGTCTTGCGGATGGGCCGGTAGGCCACCCGCTCGATCCCCATGCCGAGGAGCGCGACCGCGGCCAGAGGGATGAGGATGGCGGCGGCGTAGGAGAGGGCGTCCCCACGCCCGAGCGCGAGCGAGGCGAAGGCGCCAATCATGAGCAGGTCGCCGTGGGCAAAGTTGATGAGGCGCAGGAGGCTGTAGACCATCGAGAGGCCGATGGCCGTCAGGGCGTAGATGCTGCCCAGGGTCAGGCCGTTGATCGACTGCTGCAGGACGTAGACGAGGAAGTCCACAGGATGCTGTGGTTAGAGGATTGGCCGGCGATCAGAGGCGTCCTGCCTGGAGCGGGATACCCCGATGATGCTGAGGCTGAGTGAGGATCTGATGCCGCCCGGGGCAGAGCGCGCGCACCGCGATCCGTTCGACGCGCGCCACGGCGTCTTCGTCGACTACAACCAGAACGCCAGGGACCGCACGGTCGCCTCCGCCTACTCGGTGCGGCCCACCGCTGATGCGCGCATCTCGGCGCCGCTCAGCTCGGACAAGGTCGATACGATGGCGCGGAACCCGTTCCACTTCGGCTCGTAGAGAAACGCCCCGGCCCCGGGCAGGGCGTCGGCCGGCCTGGCGAGCATCGGCTCGATCGGCGGGGCGATCGGGAAGTCCGCGGCGGGGTGCCGCGTGCTCATTGCGGAGGCCGTACCCGCAGTCCACACCACCGGCGCCGCCGCCGTGACGGTTACCGTCCCCAGAACTGGATGATCGTCTGATCCCGCGACCGCTCGGTGTCACCGACGACCGCGATCGATCTCACGCAGCGCCGCCCGCCGCGCAGGTCGATCCAGCGCGTTTCGCCGCCCTCCCGGATCCGGTGGCGCACCGGCAGCCGGTCCACCGCGCCGTTGCCGTAGGTCACGACCAGAAGGTTGATCTCCGCGGCCCCGCGCAGCGCCTTCAGCTTTACCGCGACGAGGTTCACGCAGGCCGGGAAGGCCAGCACGTCGAGGTCGGCCTCGCGATGAGCCAGCCGGGTCTGACCGAGGAATCGCGTCTGTGCCAGCGCGCCGGTGGTCAAGACCGCGACCATGATCACCGCGGCCAGCAGCGCCGCGACGCCAAGAGGAGCCCGGTGGGCGATCCGTCCAAACATGAGACATCCCTCCCTGTGGTGATCTTCGCAGTCGTCTGACGGCCCGCGGGTGTGCCGCGTTTAGTCCGTCGAAGAGCGAGGAGGTCTCAACCGGTGTGATCGGAATGCAGGACGCCCGGGTTACAAGGCGAGGAGGTTGTGGTCAAGAGCAGTCGTCATCGCCGACGCCGGCTGGCTGGCCTTCTGACGGGGCGCGACCGGCTTCAAAAGGTCAGCCGAGGGGGCTGAATCGTACGCGCAGGGCCACGGAGAGAACGAGCAGCGATACCGCCAGCGCCGCCAGGATGTAGGAGATCTCGGTCGGGCGGCGCGTCCAGCCGATGGCGCGGGCCAGCTCGCGGTAGATCTCCCGCAACCGGCCGGCTTCATCCGCCCTGTAGTACCTGCCGCCGGTCACATCGGCGATCCTCCTGAGCGTGGGCTCGTCGAGGACGCCGTAGATGCCGCTGCGGAAGGTGGACGGATCCGCCGCCGTGCCCAGCCCCACGGTGTAGACGCGGACACCCCGGCGCTTCGCCTCCTGCGCGGCGTCTTCCGGCAGGATACCGTCACTGGCCCGGCCGTCTGAGAGCAGGATCGCGACCGCGCGGTAGGTCGTGCCCGCCGGCAGGGGAGCGACGCCGCCCTCGCCGGTCACGGCGCGGACCCCTTCCAGCAGTCCCGGTCCCAGTTGCGTCCGCAGCTGCGTGCGCAGGCCGGTGATGCCGTCGATCATCGCCGGACGCCGGTCCGTCAACGGCACGACCACCGTGGCGAAGTTGCCGAAGCTGACCAGGGCCACACGGCTCTCCCGCGGCAGCCGGCGCACGAACTCGATCGCCGCCGACCGCGCCGCCTCGATCCGGCTCGGCTTGATGTCGTTTTCCTCCATGCTGCGGCTGATGTCGATGATGAGCACCACGGGATGCCCGGCGGGCGTCCGCAGCGGAGCGATGGGACCGGAGGCGGCGAATAGCGCAATGAGGAGCGCCCCGCCGAAGAGGACAGGCGAGAGATATCTGCGCCGCGATGTCGCGGCCCGACGCGCCTCGGTCAGCGGGTGCGCGTGGAAGCGCACGGCCAGACGGCGCTGCGCCCGGCGGATGAGCACGGCGTAGACGCCGGCGAGGATCACCACGAGCGCCGGCAGCCACAGGAGGTACGGGTACTTCCAGCTCAGGGCGAACCTCCGCGCGCCTCGATCTGTTAGATAACATGGACGAGCCGGCAACCTACGCAGAAAGTAGACGTGGGTTACCCCGCCCGAAGGCGGAGCCTATCCACATGCGGAGGTGTGCCGGCCCATGGAGCATGGTAGCACGGTGATCGGTCTC